>Ga0209634_1000844_pt1 | contig 23241 bp, 20 predicted proteins | sample LinPmetageLP40_FD_184043 | JGI IMG/M metagenome (GOLD analysis project Ga0209634, IMG submission 184043) | Marine viral communities from the Pacific Ocean - LP-40 (SPAdes) (version 2) | ecosystem: Environmental > Aquatic > Marine > Oceanic | place: Pacific Ocean | collected 2010-08-26 | reverse complement strand
TTTCACTTGCTAAAGCGGCGTGTGCTAAAGCTGTAGCGCCACCAGCACTTGCTCCAGTAGCTCTTAACGTATCTAGCGTGTTTGCTAAACCAACCTCAGCTTGCTCTGCTTGAAACTCTGCCGCTTGAGTCGCAACCCCTAAATTAGCATAAGGATTACTCATTTGATCACTTAGATCAGTTACGTTTTCGTATGGATTTATTATAGGTTGTCTAGAGTTTTCAAGTGATTCTAGTTCTGCTGCTAAACGAGCTTTTTCATTTCTTGCTCTATTTCTTTCGCCTTTAGCTGCTTTTTCTGCTTGATTAGCGCCTACCATTCCAAGTATTCCTTGGCCAAAACCTATTATTGGTGCTGCTGCTCCCATATTTTTATTTTTTTGTTTTCCATATTACATAATGTTTTTTATCTTCAACATTATAATTTAAATCTTTTAATTTACTTAAAACACTGTCGTATGGAGTTGTACACCAAACGCTTAATGCTTTTTTTTTAAAACAATTAACAACTGCTTTATCTATTAAAGCTGTTAAAACCTCTTGTCTATTATTTTCTTTATAGCTTGGATCCGCACATAAAAAATCGCAATACCATATAGGTGAGTTTGTTTCAAATATAAAAACAGACGCAACAAGTTTATTATCTACAAAAGCACTTAACCCGCTATTGCCATTACCTGGTAACATCATTTTGTTTATACCAACCTTGTTATAAAACTTCCACCATTTGTTTATTGTTTCAAAACAAGAATCTATGTCTATGTCTTTAATTTCTATCATTTAATAAGATGACTCTTTATAATCTGTTGATACCGCAAATAATTCATTTGTTCCTGATGTCGCGGTATTTGTAGCGGTAAACAAAGCTTTTGCTGTATAACCTTTTATGCCTGATACTGAAGAGCCAAAAACAACCTCACCTTGAGCAAACAATGTTGTGTTTATTAAATCAGCAAAATACTTATCTTCTTTTTTCTTAAATTCATTTTTAAATAATTGATTCTCTAAATCAGCTAAAGTTGTTGGCATTACAAAAGGATTAACAAAATTAGCAGAATCTCCTGAATTTGTAGATATAGATGTCAATGCCCAATTTGCTCCACCTTCATAGTTGATTGTTTTAAAACTTTTAATCAAAGAAGGTTGTTTGTTAAATATAGTTGTTACAGTTGAATTATATGTTATTCCATAAAAAGTAGCTTTATTAACACTTGTTGAATTGTGTAAAAATATTCCACCACTATTAGTAGAATAAAAATTATTTTGAACACTGTTTAAGTTTTTAGGACTATAACTATATCTACTAGTCCATCCTTGAACTTGCTCATCAAAACTAAGTGTTTCTACAGCTATGTTTTCAGATTTAGATTTTAAAGAAAGAGTATAACATTTATTGTGTATGTCCCATCCTCCAACAGCTTCACCTCCTTGTAAGGTGCTAAATCTGTCTCTAAAGTAATCATACATACCATAAGCAGATATTTCTGTTATACCGTCTTGAGACAGTCTTAAAACAGCGCCCTGGTTAGCGTCTGTGAAGTATTTTCTATAACCATATACGGCAAATGATTCTGGATTTGTACTAATACCAAATTCACCAGCATAGGGGACTATTGCTCCTATAACTACATTAGAAGTTGTTTGCATAGGTTGACCTTCTTGAGTAAATATAGCGTCTTTGTCTATTAAAGCTCTATTAACTTTATTTTCTTGAAATATAATTAAGTTAGTATCTTCTGCATAGAGTTTTTGAATACTACCTCTAGAAGGGTCAACAGATCTAGTTATATCTTCTCCTGATGGAAATTGATTTGTTTGATTTATACCTGTTCTAGAATTTAATACACCTGAATATATTATAGAATTACCTAGAGTTTCTTGTTTATTGTCTTCTGACCTTAAGAAAGCTCTTGGTGATAAACCTGTTTGAGGATCGTTATAACCACCTTTTATTCTAGACTCTTCAACGTACCAATTATAGGCAGCTGAAAGATCTCCTTGTATTAATTTTTTTAAAACAAAGGTATTGTAGTATTTAACTGGGGTTATTACTGCCATATTATATTATAGTTACTTATTTTTTATATTAATTACTAACAACTATGGTCCATCAAATTGACTAGGACTGGTTCCCATACCTACTGTTGGGTAACCATCCGGCTGTCCAGTTTGATTTGTATAAAAAGGAGGGCTTATATTGCCTACATAAGAACATCCAAACAACTGATTACTGTTATCCACGTAAGACGGATCATTAGTTGGTAAAAAAGATGCTTGTGGTAAATAAGACCAGTAAATATTAAAAATACCCTGAGAACTTGGGTTAGCATTTTGAATACTACAACGAGTGCTTAAATTAACAATAGCGCCACCGCTAAAATCATAAACTTGAGTTACTGGAGGAGTTTCACTTTTTTGACCAGGTTGTAAACCAGAAGCTTTTAAGTTAGTAAAATCATTGTTTGTGGGGCTTAATCCACCAGAAGCCGCATCAAAAGGTTGTAAACTTGCAAATTGAACTCTTTTTATAAAAGCAGAAGAACTACCTGAAGCTTGGTTGGTGTTAGGAATATTTTGATTAGTAGTAAAACTATTAGCTGTGTTTGATTGTATGTTAAACACGGCTCCATTATCATCTGTGAATGAAGTTGCATTGCCATCACCATAACTAGCGCCGCTACCAAATTGAGTAGTCATTAAAGCGTTAACCTGAGAACCTGGCACACCAGCACTAGATATACTGCAGTCCATGTATAAATAAACTCTTTGATTAGTCCAGTTTTGAAATTGAAACTTATAATCTCTATTATTATTAGTACCACTAGCTTGCATTGACTGCCCGTTTAAACTTGATGTGGGATTTGAACTGTATGCTAGTATTGTAACCTGAGTACTATAATTAGGTGCTCCAACACTATATGAAATTTTAGCGCTATTAGCATTGTCTACTTGTAAACTCTGTGCTTGAAGCGTGTCTCTAAGATTCATATATATAGTATAAGTAAAGCCAGCCTCGTTTAAAGGACCAGGATTAGCATTACTTGAGTTTAATCGTCCAGTTATAGCAAAATTAGACCATTCATCTGTCGCCGGTCCTCCTGCAGTACCATTTTGAAATGTAGGATAATTATTAGAACCCTGAGCAACCTGAACCCAATCAGTTATTAAGTTTGTAGTACCTGAGTTAGGTTCAATTGTTGCTCTTGCTATTTCTGTGTTTCCTGTTATAGCAGATAGTTTTTCTATTCTATCTATTGACCAACCAGAAGTAAACCCAACAGGCGCAAACGTTGTGTTCCAAGGTTCAAGATCACCAGCAGCGTTGCTTCTAGCAGAACCATTTTGACCTTTGTTAGATTCCTTTGGATTTCCACTGGTCATTACGACTATAGTTGGGCTGCTTGTTGTTACAAGACCAGTTATATCAATGACAGGAACTTCAACAATTGGAGCAACATTTTCTAGTTGTAATGTTAAAGACTGACTTACTTGAACTCCATTACTTTGTATAAACGTTAAAGTAAATAAAAACTTACCTCTAAAATCAACAAATGTAGCTGGTTCTGCAGAAGATCCAGCATAAAACCTATCGTTTGTTTTTATTATATAACTACCGGATTGAGAACCTGAGTTTACAACAAATCTAGAAGCTTGAGGTGTACTTGTGTCTAAACTTCCATCTAAAGAATAACTAAAACACGTAAAGTTAGGATTTAAAGTAGTGTTTGTTAAATTAACACCACCAGCAACTGGAAAAAAGTCAGTTGTTAGTTGAGTATTTAAAGCCATGCTTTCTAAAAAGCTATAACTAAAAGCGCTAATACCTGTTATATTAGTATTTTCGTTTTCTATACTTAAATTTAAATCTGATATTAAGTCAGCGGTAGAAGATTCGTAAAATAATTCTAAAGGTGAAACATATGGTGTTGTTTCATAAACAGCAAGACCCATATTTTGTGGATATGGATAATTACCAGTGTTTGTGTTAGGTGCTGAATAAGAACTTTCTCCTAAACCTACAGATTTTTGAGTAGAAACTTTAGCTAAATACGGTTTAGTTTGATAACTATAAATTGAAAATGGATTTACTTTTCCAGGAATAGATGCTGGTGGAACCGTAAGATCTTCTAAACCTGGAAACAAGTCTCTAACAGTACCTATTAAATCTACTTTATCAGAAGAAGACTCAGGGTCTATTTGTTGATTAAACGTAGAGTAAGTTATAGTTGTTGATGACTTTTCTATAATATTAGTTATTCTAGGCCACATTGAAACGTCGCTAGTAAATTGCTCTTGACTAGGCCCTACGCTTTGTAAATTTCTAGGTATTTTATTTATATTATCATTTATTAATGCTACAAAAGCTATTTCGTTTTGTTCTTTGGTTTCACCATCTATAGGATATCCATTTACAATACCTGGAAGATAAACATTATAATAATCTTGTTGTTGTTGTTTTACTACAGATTTATATATATAAAAACCATTTACGTTTATACTGTATGTTGCGTAGGTGTTTTTTTGACCAAGTTTACTAGGTTCAGGTCTTGTTGCAGGTGTGTCATCAAATAAATAATTAGAAGCAACTTCTTCTTTTGTGAAAAAAGTAACAGCTCTAACACCACCACTATCACTAACGGTATCTATGCTAACTATTTCAGTATAATCTATATATAGACCTTTTAGTTTTCTTCCTATGTCATAATACTTTTTATAACTGGTTGGCCAGCCTGGAAACAAAGGTCTAACAGTGCTAGATCCAGCTCCAGTATAATATTTGTAATATTTATTAGAAGTATATAAAACTTCAAACTTAACAACTTCACCAACTAATAATCCTGTGTTAAAAACAAGCTTTACATTTGTTCCGTCTTGATTTACAGAATACGTAGAAGGCTCTTGTAGCAACCATCCATTACCTTTGTCTATTAAAATATTAAAAGTATTAGCCGCATTTGTAGCGTCTGCGTATGGTATTATAGTTGTAAAAGTAGTTTGTGCAGCAGTGGCTATTAGGCACTGTGTTCCTATACTGTTAAAAAACGGGTATAAAGCACTTGGCGGAGTTGCAAATTCAGTGTCAACTTCATAGTAATCTCCTTGAGCATATGCCCCAGGATAACCAGATATAGCACCAGCGTTAGCCTCTTCAGGTATTTGTTGTAAATAATACAAAGCTAAATTGTCACCGGTCCATGCTTGTAAAGAATTACTAAAACTTACTGGATTGTAATCACTGTAGTAATTAGAACCTGGTTGTGGATCTCCATTAGAATCTAATAATCCATCATAGTTTGATAAAACAACATCTGTTTGTCTTCCATATTTATCTGATAAAACTATACCTACTTGATAATTTCTATTTTGTTTTACAGAATGCTGAGGATATTCTATAAACTCTTGAGCACTTTTATCAGTAACACCAACATAGTAATCTAAACCAACAGGTGCACTATATCCTTCTAAGTAGTTTGAATACATTATTCTGTTTCCACTGCTTTCTTGAGCAAGAGCTTTTACTGGTACTTTATCAAAAACTCTAACAGATTGAACTGCAGGAAGAGTTCTTATTGGAATTGTAGATTGATAAGAGTATTGATATATGTTAGTATAATTCAACGCAGATATAAAATTAGAATCTACTTTTATTGTTTCAATTATTTGATAAGCTTGCATATCTGATTGTTTAAAAACAATATCAATAGCTGAAATCTTATAATTAGTTATAATATCTATACAAGGTAATTCTATATTTAATACAGCATTGTTTATTGAGTTTTGCATAAACTCAACAATACTAGTTATAAAAGCTTGGTTTTCGTCTTGATTAACAAACTCTCCTTCTTGATAAGGTATAAAAACGTCTTGACTAAACGGAGCGACTGTAGAATATTCGTTATCTTCAAATTTAAATCTATAAGAAAACTTAACAAACCTGTCTGATAAAAAATCAGGATCACCGTTCCAGCCGTTATAATTGTCATCTCTTAAAACTCTTACAGCACAACCATCTACCGTAGGTATAACGCTTGTAGTGTCTATAGTGTTGGTAACATCAAAACTTACAGAAGCATTATTGTTTGCTGCATCTACAGCATCCGAAGTCCAAAATTTAGTTTGAGTCGTTAAATTGTAAAAACCTCTAGCGTTTGGAGAAGCTACATTTTCTCTGTAACCTGAAGGAAGAATACTGGTTCCTAGTATGTTATCACCAGCAACATACGATGGATCATCTTCATCCCATAAAAATTGACTTTTATAACTAGCTGCAGGAGCAGTAGAATTAACTGCAATAATGCCATTCCAATCAGCAATCGTAGGTATTCTGTGACCTATAGGCGCTAAACCTCTAGGGTCAACAACAGCCCACTTATTATAAAGTAACCCATAAGTAACACCGTTTCCATTATAGTTTTCATAATAACACCATCGACCTTGTTGGTTTGTATCAGCTAAAACCCAATCAGACAATAAAGTTGCCTGAGGTATTTCGTCACCATTTCTGTATTTTTTAACAGCTAAGTTTTCTTGAGATAACTTATATATACCTATTTCTACAATAGACGGATCTTGAGCGTCTGACATTGTAGAAGGTTTTAATGGAACGTTAGGTCCTAAGTCTTGAAAATAAGAAGCACCAGATCTTAAGTTTATGAAAGAAGGTGGAGAGTATGGTGCAAATTTAGCCACAGATATTTGGTCTTCATTCGTATAGTGACCCAAAGATTGGTCTATATTTATTTTTCTAGGTTGATTTCTATTGTCAGTAAAAAAAAGTTGATTTTCTATCAAACTTATACCATACATACGACTTTGTGTGCTAAAGTTTAAAAAACTTCCACTAACCAAAACATTGTCACCTTGAGTTAAAGTGTTTAAATACCCTATAGTACAAACAGCGTTTAATGGGGCTTTTCCTGAACGTGTATGGTTTGTTCTAAAATAATAAAGTCTATTATTACCTTCGTCAGAATAAGTTCCTATTATAGTAAAACCACTTTCAGTAGATCTAGCAGTAATTACATTACCAAGTATAGACTCAACAGCACCAACATCACTACCTTCTGATCTAGAAACAGCTATATTTAAAGCATCTCTATACTCGTTATTTGGAATTAATCTTTCATCTAAGTCTTTATTCATTTTAGACTTAATGAAACTGTTTTTAGCTTCTGCCATGTATTAGTGTTTTATCCATTTAGATTTACCTCTCATAACTTGACATATTTCGTCTAATTTAATGTTAGATAATCTTATCTTGGCGTTTCTTAATTTAGCACTTCTATCTTTTTTTAATCTTTGAACAACATACTCTGGTTGATTTATTCTAGTAGACATTAAAGAATAAAGTATAGAAGCATACATAGCGTCTTCTGCCATTTTAGGTAGTCTACTATCTAAGTCATAAGCTAATCCATCTGATATGTATTCAAAAACAATTAGTCTTCCAACTAAATTGCTAGAAAAAGATAACTTGTTTTCTCTTTCATTTATATTAAACCAACCATTACCTTGCGCCGTTTGAGGATCAAGACCATATAACTGACCAAATCCAAACCCAAAAAGTCCTTCCCAACCATATCCATATTCCGCTGCATTAGCCGCATCTGGTATTAAATTGCCGTTTAATTCTGTTGATAAACTAGAGCTATTGCTGTGCCATCTTTCTTGAGTTATTGGCGTTCCTTCTACATCATTGCCAAAGTTATCTTGCGTAGGTATACCTGTAGAGTCTTGAACTTGAGTGTAGTAAGGACTTATAGTTAGGTTGTTTGTAGGATATATTATATGTTTAACACCTAAAGAATCAATCCAAGAACATCTAACATAGTTTACATAGTCTTGTGGTATAACTAAAGTTAAAGATGGAGGTATTGTTAGTTCTGCTGATTTAATACTTTTTAAAGTATCGTAGCTAAATTCTTGCATAGCTCTTTTTGCAAAAAATATTATATCACTTCTTTTTACATTAGGTAGTAATTTATCTTGTCCTACATAACCTACGGCAAAATTATTAATAACATCATTTAGTTTTATGTATTGATAACTACCATAATTATCCTCTACGGCTTGGCCATAAGCTTTTTCTGCTTCTGTATTTCCATATTTACCACCTGTAAGCATAGTAAGTTGAACAACTATAAACACGTTGGCTCCTGGTGAAGCTGCTAGTTTTATTGTTCTACCGTTATTAATAACTTCTAAAGCAGTAATCCATTCGCTCCAAGAACCAGATATACCGCTAGTACTTGTATATACCTTAAAATTATTCAAAGCATAATCAACGTCATTAGGGTTCCAGCTAGTGGTGCTACCTAATATAAGATCCGTGTTAAAGTCTGTTAGAAGTAATTGATTCTGAGTATTACCAGCATCACCTCTAAATCCTTGAGATCCAGCATAGTATTGCTCATTGTTCTCAGTTATTAATCCGTTATTTTGTGGTTGTATAGCCATTTTATATTAAGTTCTTTCGTTTTGTTGATCTCTCTGTATTTCAGCAGATGCCGCTTGTATAATCATAGGATCTTTTATAACAACTCCAGCGTATAAAAGTATCTGTAAAATAACATTAGCCTGCTCAGTTATTGCTAATTCAAAATTCACAGAAGTTGTAGGATCATAAACATAATAACCCGCTGTTGAATCAAAGTTCCACATAACGTCGGCTGGCTTTCTAACATAAGTAGCTTCAACATTAGAAACTATTGTTTGAGGATGTATTATTATTTTGTTTTCATTAAACAAATATACTGGAAAATATTCGCTAGGTTTAGTTATTGTAGAAAGATTAAGTAAAGCTAATTCATTTCTTTGAACAGGTTCTACTGCTTTATCATTCTTATATAAGACAGTTCCTAATTTATAAAAATCTTGAGGATATAAAACAATTCTTAGTGTATTACCAGTGTTTATAGCGCCCGCGGTTAATTGTAGAGCACCACCTGTTATTGTAAAAGTAGTATAAGGAACACCCGCTGATCCAGTTGGTGTTTCTAATGTAACTACCACGTTACTGTTTTCTACTTGTGCTTGTGTTATTGTTGTTAGTGGATAAGATATTGTAGTTGTTGTTGTAGCGAAAGTTTGTGTTCCGCTTGCTACACCTGAAGAAGATGGTGGTGTAAAAAAAGCTGGCTCTGTTAAAGTTGCAGCGGTAAAAGCACAAGAACCTATATCTTTAAAAGCATCTAGTTTTTCTTGTACACCTTTGTAACGATTAGCATATTCGCTGTCGTTTTGTGGCAATCTCATTTGTTGATTAATAGCTTCAAAGTAACCGTCAACAATCTCTAGCTGAACTTGCGTTGCCAGTTTGTTAAACTCATTAGGAGTTAAATAGCCTCTTTGCTCTTTGTTTATAATTAACAAGACTGTTTTATAGACCTGATCTACGTTTATTGCCATTTTTATTTTTTATTATAATATTGGGCCCGAGTAAACGAGCCCTATATTAGTATTACATGTTATTTAAACTTTTTCTCGATAGATTTAAATATTTCTACGCCTTCGTCTGTTTTGAAGAAAGCAGCCATTGCTGAGTAAGGGTTTTCATCAAAAGGAACTGTCATTAGTTTCTTTCCATTAGTTGCCCAAGTAAAAAATCTTTGATCTTGAGATAGGTTAATTATGTTAGCTTCTGTAGCTTTTATAGCAAAGTTTCTTAGCTGTACGTTTTCATCATTAACGAGCTCTATAAACAGTTGAGGGTTTGATCTTGCAAATATCAACAAATCTCTTTTAAGCTCCTTAGAACTCATGTCTGATACCTTAGATCCAATTTCAACTCTTAATATTGCTTCTGCTTGATCAATATCTATATCTTTAGCATAAGTCATTGCTGTTACTTGTAATTCAAGTAATCCAAGTTCATCTGTAGCTTCTTGAACAGCGTTAAATTCAACATAATTCTTTAATCTTGATGGGTGATATAATGATAATAGTTTTTGTAAATTTTGTTTAGCTTTTGGCACAAACAAAACCCCATCTTGAAATATAATATGTCCCAACGTTACTTCACCTTTTTGATCTTCTACAAAAGGAGAGTCTTGATTAGTTGCATATCTTAATTCTTTTTGTTTACCTGTTTGTTCGTCAAAATAAAGAAGCGCGTGCTTTCTCGTGTGTTTAGACGGAATAGTAAACGTTAATGGTTCTAAATTATTTGATAGAATATATCTTCTGTCTTTAATTTCCCAATTACTTTTTTGTTCTGTTTTCATAATATAATATAATTAAATAGTTTGTAAAAGTAATAATTACCCCCGTTAATACAACGAGGGTAAGAATTACATTAATGTTGACTTATTATAGTCCTTTAAATAACACGAAGTTATTAGCAGCTTGAACAACTAAACATCTTTCTGATAGGAAGTTTACTTCCATAGCATCAAGATCTGAAGTGAAAGCTCCACCCGCAGAACCAGTTAACCAAGACTTCATACGTCTGTCATCTCCTTGAGAAGCTCTGTAACGCACGTGTAAGAATGGTCGTCTGATGTTAGTTCCTAAGATTTGATCGTAAACTGTAGAAGTTCCAGCAGGAATTAATACACCTTCGATAGAAGAAGGTCCTACCATAGCACCTCTTGTAGAAGCATCATTTAAGTATTTCCAATCAGTCTTATAGAAATCGTAAGATCCTCTACGGAATCCGCTAAACCCTAAGTTTAAAGCCATTTCTTCAGAATTTTCAAATAATCCAAAAGCAGTACCACCAGCATATCCACCAGAGATAGAAGCTAACATATCGTCAAAATCCAAAGCTGTTTGTCTTTGTAAGAATAACATGTTTTCTTCAATTGCTCCTTGAGTATCTAAGTTTTTCAAAATAGCGTCAAAAGAATCAAGTCCTGCAGCAGCAGTAAATCCTGTTTGTACATTACCTCTTGCAGTAATAGCAGCAAAAAGACCTTGTGTACCGTTTGCAGCAGCAAGAGCACCTGAACCAGCAGCAGCAATTTCACCTTCTACTAATGACATTTCTAAGTAATCTTCAAAACGTAATCTAGTTTCAGATTCAGCTTTTAAATACCATAAGTATCCAGAAGTTCCGTCTTCAGTAGCAACTTCAACCCAACCAATTTGTGCCATATCAGATCCGTTTACAACGTATTTATTTCTGATAATAATAGGTGAGTTAGAAAATTGAGTAAATTGTGGATCAACACTGATATAACCAGTTGGTTGAGTAGCAGCATTAAAGTTTGGAGTACTAGATCCTTTTTGATATTCAGAACCATATACAAATACTTTAACATTACCAGCTAAACCAGCAAGAGCAATTGTAGCAGCTGTGTAAGGTAAAGCAGTAATTGCACCAACACCTGCACCACCTGGGGTAGAAGCACTAACATAACATTTTACTTCACCACCAAAGTCATCCATTACTACAACAGTAGCTCCAACAGATATAACATTTGTTACAGAAGCAGCAATAGCTCCTCCAAAGTTAATAACATTACTAGCTCCATAAGCAGGCGTAAGCCCGTCGTAAGCAATGTGTAATCTATTTTGTTCAGACCAAATTACTTGATCAGAAGTCATTGGCATTTCAGCGCCAACCATTCTTAAAAAGCCAGATAACGTTCTGTTTCCATAACGCTCTACTTCTTGTTCGTATACTTCAGGTAGATATTGCTGTGCAAAATCCACGAAGTTAGCACCTGCAGCATTATTCCATTGTAGGTAATTGCTGTTCAATACTTCTTGTGCTTGAGATGGGATTAAACTCCCAAATTGAGGTTGTAAACTCATAATTGTTTAAATTTTTTTAGTTAAATTTTTTTGTTTTTATTCTTAATTTAGAAGAATCCGCACCACTTATAGACTTAACTTTAATTCCATTAACAAAAACACTACCAGCATTACCCTCTTTTCGGGCTTCAGTTGTAATGTTTTTAGACTTAGCAACTACATCTTTAACTGCATCTGCTTTTCCTTGTTCATAAAAGTGTTGTGCTATAGTATCTGCGTTTCGCGCAGCATACATGGCTTTATGATAACCTTTTGGATCTTTTAAACTGCCATCATCTGCTAAGAACTTCGTAACAAAATTGGTTATGTCTAATTGATTTTCAACTACATCGCTTGGATTTTTAACACCATATCTAAATTTCTTTTCTCCTAAATCAAAATCGAAACCTTCGAAATCTTTATTAAAAGTGTCTTTAGTTATGCGTTCAAATTCTGCACGCTGCTTGGTTCTCAATATTTCATCTTCATTATATCTATTAAAAAAGTCAACAGCTTTTTTTTGATCAGGATTAACGGTTGATTTCAACTTGATTTCATCGTAATACTTATCCTTAAGACCATCTAAATAGCTTTTAGCTTTTCCAATTTCTTCTTTATACGCTAGTTTCTTTTTTCTAACTTCGCGTTCTTCGTCTACCTCTTCATCATATTTAAAATTATCTTCTAATAAAAAGTTAACTTCATCATAATCTAAGTGTGGACGTGTGTTTTTATAATATTCTCTAAGCAAAGTACTATTATCAACATTTGAGTAGTCAGCATTTAATCTAACATAATCTTCAATTGTAGAACCCGGTACTTCATCCATAAAAGAAACCAGCTTTTCAATGTTTTCAGGTAAAGGTTTACCCAATACCTTTTGATCTCTTACAGCTTCTTTTACTTCTTTTTGTATTTCTTTAGTATCTATTTCTGAGTCTGATATTTCTTTAATAACATTCTCAACGGGTTTTTCGTCTCCTTGTCCCACTGCTTGCAATTCCACCTTGGATCCTTCTTTGAGTAACACGCTTTCCTCTGAGCTTTGCTTTTGAACGGCATCTAAATCTATTTTTATTGGTTCTTCTTTTTTATTAACTGCAGCAAAATCCATTTTAACGGTTTCTTCTGGTACAATTAATTTTTTAGGTATTTTCTTTTTTACTTTAAAATCACCTTCCTGTTTAACAGGTTCTTTTACTTTTGTTTCTTTTGACATAATATAATATAATTAAAAATTGATAATTCTTTATCTAGGATTAAATTGCTCTAGTCCAAACCCTCCTAAGCCATCAAACCCAGCGGATTCAAAGTCTTGAGGTAAAGTGTTGTTTTGTCTTTGATTTATTAATTGAGATTCTTGTGTTCCTTGTTTTTGTATTCTACTATCTTTTCTATCTTCAATCTCTTGTTCTTTTTGAGTTTCGCCTTTAGCTTTCATTTGAGCTAATTGCATATTGTAACTAAACTCTTCCGCCATTAGTTCTTTTTTAACTTTAGCTTCTTGAAGCATTTTATTTATTTCAAACTGTATTTTCGCTTGTTCTATTTGTATAGTTGTTTCTGCTAAAGCTTGTTGTTTTTGCATTTCTGCCTCAATAGCTTGTTGAGCTGCTTGAGAGTTTGCTTGAGCTTGAGCCTGTATATTAGCTTGCTGATTAGCCTGATCTTTAGCTGCTTTAGCTTTTCTTTTTTGTTTTAATAAAGCGTTTGCTAGTTTTATATTTTTAACTTGACGAATATCAATAGCATCATCTAAATCAATACCACCAGAAGCAAGTGCTGTCTGTATGTTTTGTTCTAGTTGCGCTTTCATTTCATCGTCTGGTTCTAATTCTAAAAATATACCAAAGTCCATCAAAGTTTTTTCTTGCAACTCTTCTAGTGTTCCAGTATTATAAGATGATATTGAATCTATTAAAGCGGCTCTAGTTAAAGGATAGTCTAAGGCATCTGCTATTCTCAACGCTATATTTTCGCATGTTCTTAAGGTAAGGTATAAACCACCTTGCATAACATGTCTTAACGCTGTGTTAGAGTTTGCAGCTGCCATTTTTTGTAATCCTACTAATGCGTTTGCGTCTGGAGTACTAGCATCTGTTGCTTCGTTTAATCCAGTTACGTCTCTTATCATCTGTAAGTAGTACTGATATGTTTGTATTAATGAACCTATTTTTGCGTTACCTGAAGAAGTTTGAAGTTCTTGAATAGGAACTTTACCTCTATTAGGATCTCCTTCTTGAGTCATAGACCTACCTACAATACTACCAGTTTGGAAGTACATATTAAGAGCCTCTTGAGCGTTATAATTAGTTCCATTACCTAGGTCTACTTCAGCTAAACCATCAACGTCTACAAAAACACCGTCTGGAACCATTCTAGATAACACTTGTTGTAGCTTTAAATGAGTTAACTGAATCATGTCAGCAAAACCGGTTATTCTACTAACAGTTGACTCTATCATACCTTTATACATTCTAGGAGCACATATAGAGTAATTCATGTTAACCTTAGTGACGTTGGCATTAGGTCTTGTCATGTTTTCTGACAACTTCCACTCTAGCATCATTTCATGGCCTAATATTTTAGCGCCAGTATATAAAACCTCTATAGCTCTACCAACTCTTTCAAAGTTGTCACTTTCAGGTGGATTAAATGTGTCTGGCTTTTCTAAAGCTTTTTCTAAACCTTGATCAGTTTGTTTTATTTTAAAAACTTGATTAGTATAAGTTTTGTATTCAAAATACAATACTTGAACTTGGTTGTAAGAATCTTGTTGCGCGTAAAAATTTCTAGTATAATTTACATCACCAGGAAACTTTTCTATTTCTTTTAATTCTTCATCCGTTAAACCAGGAAATTGTTTCTTAAGTTCTACTAAACTTATAGACTTAACTTCACCAGCATAGTATATATCATCAAAGTTAGGATCTTCTGTATAAGAATAAACTAAATTAGATGGATCAACATAGTTTAAAGTAACACCGTTGGATAAGTTAAAATCTGTTTTAACAGCACTTATGCCTATAATGGTAAGATCAGCTATTAATCTTCTTTTTATTAATTCGTATTTGTTAGCTGCTAATACGTTTTCAATAGCTTCTTCTTCTGCTATTTCTATAGACTGCTTATATGATAACTGCATATGAAGGTCTAATTCATCTTGAGATTCTGGTATATTATTAGGGTCATTACTATTAAAGAAATTCATACCCGTAGCGTCGTTTGTTGCTTGGATTATTTCTTTAGCATACATATCTCTCATTATAGCGTCTGCATACTTTGTTCTTTGCTTTAAAGATTCTGGATCTTGAGCATAAGCTTTTATGTCAAATATTTTCTGAGACATACCGTTAACTATAATATCAACAAATTTTGGTATAATAGGAACTGGTTTCCAGTCTAAATTTAAATAAGACAAATCGCCATTAATAGACAATTCATCTTTATATTTTTGAACAGGCTGTTCACCTCTAGCATAAAGTCTTAGTCTATGAAAATTTAACCAACTGTTTTGGTATCTATTTCCCATACCACCTCTGTCTCCTGAGAACCATTCGCCTTCAATAGCACGAGCTACAGCGTAACCGTACTCATAACCTTGCTTCTCTTCGTCTGATACTACTTGACTTGGAAATGAACCTACGTAATTAGTATAAATCATTTATTATATTATTTTTGAACTAAATCCTTCGTTATTATATTTCTTAAAACCTAATGGTTTTGTTTCTAATTTTCTTTTAAAAATTGGATTATATTTGTTTTTGTTACAAGCCATTATAGCTAAACCAGAACTAATTGATGCATCATGCTTTGTTCTGTTATTTATATCAAATCTAGCCCAATCATTTAATGTTCTTTGAAAATAAACATCACCATATGATTCTCCTAAATTTCCAACATAAGTTTCTATGTAAGATTCAATTGCCGCAGCATGAGCTTGTTTAATGTCTTCACTAGAGTTAGGTATTCCGCCAATTTCTCTTTCTGTTACAGATAACTTTGCTATAGCTTTGTCTGGTCTGTTCATAGAAAAACCTCTATAACCTCTTCTTTTAAAATAATATAAAAGTCTTGGTTTGTTGTTTTCAGCTAATATTGGCATGCCATAAAAAATACAGGCCATTAAAACATCTTCAAAAAACATTTCTGCTGTTTGTGGTCTAGCTATGTACTCTAAAAAAAAGCTATTCATAGGAGCGTTTTCCATAGAAAACTTAGTTAAACCGTGTAGTGATCCGTTAGAACCACGAGAATCAACCGTACCTGATATATCATAGCTATCACAACCAAAAGCACCCATGTGTTCATTAGCAGGATATTTTAATCCGTTTTTTAATATTAATCTATTTTGTAATTGAATAGGTGGTATCCAAGAGATTTTAAATCTTCCATCTTTGTTTGGAACAAACATAACACCGTTTGGGCTATCTTTTATTCCATTGTGCCAATTAAAAGAACCTGTTGTTATTAACGATTCACTTTTGCAGTCTTCATTAAAATCAATTTGTTCATATATTCTAGTTAGATTAAATATAGATTGTTTAGCTTCATCTCTAAAAGCATGTTGCTCAGTTCTTGGAAACTGTCTATAAAATTCATTTAAACCATCTTGATCTTTCTTAAGACCATCTACTTCGTTTTGCCAATATTCTATTACACCTTTTCTTATTTGTTGACCATGAGGTCCAAAGGTATCTTTTTTTGGAGCGTCGAAGACAGGTATTCCATAAGAATTAATGTATCCTTCGTAGTTCCATTCCATAGGTATGAATAAAGAATATAATCCTGAACGAGTTTGTCCATTGGCATTTCTTTCGTTAACATCTGAGTCATAATATAATTTTTTGAAGTTATCACCACCTTTGTCTAAGGCGTTAGATGTACTTCCCATCATACACTTACCAATTATTTTACTACCTAATCTAAGGGTGGTTTTCGTAACACGCCAGTTGTTGAGGATGTTGTTGGGCTTTTCCCATTTCCCTGATTCATCGTGGACGAGGAGTTTGAGCTTTTCACCATCGTAGGAGTTGTCACCGGTGTTCTTCCAATCGATCGTGGTGTCCAAACCGGTAATTTCTTTAAGGGTTTCATTGGAATCAAGTTTTCTACGGGTAAATTTGGAGGCAGGGACTCTGTAGGCAAGTTCGGTCTTAGGCCTGTCCATCCCGTCCTGTATTGGTTTGAAAAAGAAGGGATAATTGACGGAAATTGGTACGACCTTATCTGTGAACATCTTCTTAGCATCGGGACCAGATTTGGACAATATTCCAAACCGTGAATCTGTTGATATTGTAGCAAGGTTGACCGATTCAGCTGAGGACATAAATGAAAATCCTGACCTACGGTTTTTAAGATAACACATTCCATAACACCTGGTATCTGCTTTACAAGCTTCCCAGAAAATGTAGAATAATCTATTTGATTCCCTAAAGTCTGGTTGCCCAACATCAATCTTGGACCACTGCAGGTACATATAATGAGTGCCAGTAATATAAGTAGGACTACCTTGGTTATAGAACCAAAAACCTTCTTCACGTTTAATAAATTCTTTGTCAATATAGTCATACCATTTTTCTTTAAATTCTGCTGGATACTCTTCCCAATCAAATACTGATTTTATTCTATTTAATTCTTTAGGATAAGCGGTGTGACTCCATTTGTTTTCTTCAAATTTAGTAACATCTTGTTGTTTAGGTAAAGCTATTTTTAGGTTTTGTATTTCATATATTTCACCTATTTTACCTGTTTTACTTATAACTATGACATCATGGTCTTCGTTATATCCATACTCCCATTTTTTATACCTATTATTTCTTTTTAAAACTTTAGGTTTAATGTGGTCTTTTAATACTTTATATAGAGTTTGCTCGTACATTATTTAGATCTACCTTCAGCAAAACCTTTAAAAGTTTTCTCTTCTTTAACTTCTTTAGGTTTTTCGTTTAACAAGTTCTCTTCGTCTTGTATTCTATTTAATATTTCAAAAGCATCAAATATAGCTAGTTTCTTAGTAGCTGCTGCATTTTTTAATCTATCAGCAGTTATATCCTCTCCAGAATCAACAATAGCCTCTTTAGCTACTTTTATTAATTCTTCAACTGCTACATGCCCAGCTAGGATTATATTCTTCTTCGTTTCCTTTATATTCATACTTAATTACAATATCATTAGATTTCATACAATAAATTCTTTCTTTGTCAATCAAGAACTCCCATTCACCACCAGGCGTGTAACCAACTAAGTCTCCTGGTGTTATTTTAAGAGCTTCTAAAGACTTGTTTCCATATTTTAATATACCAACAAGGCTTTGCTCTTTATCATTGACTAGACTGTTTGTGTTTTTTATAGGTTTTATAAAACATCTATTATTAATAGAGTTCCAGCCGTCTTTATTTTTATATAAATATATTTGATCTAAAGCACAAAAGTAAAGGTTTTCTTTAAAAAAAGATCTACTCTTTTTTTTCTTACCTCTAGAATCATAAAAAGTTCTAAACACATTTTGGTGTATAATTATAGTATCACCAATTCTTATGTTTGTTTCAAAAGCTAAAGGCGTAGCTATAACTATAGCTTGTCTATTTACAAACTTAAAGCTTTCAACTTTACTGTTTACAACTAAATCTTTATCTCCAACTTTAATTTTATTATTGTATTTGTCACCAATTGGTTCTACAATAAAATCATACAAACTATTCATTAGTATTCTAAATCATACTCAACAGATATAGCCATGTTAGAATTAAACTTCTTCCACGGCATTACCTCATTGTTTTTCTTTATATGTATATTATAAGATTTGTCAGACTCGTCTAAAAGTATATGAGAGATTTCATGTCCACCATAAACTTGTTGACCAACTGAATAATGCATTGCTTCATTTTTATAATCTGAACCAATGCTTATCTTTCTAATATTATTTTTCATCTTCTTTTTCGATCTCAGTATAAGAACCGTCTTTTAAATCAATATTTACTTGACCATACTCATTTTCTAGTTCTTTTTTAGTAGCTTCTATCTCTTTAGATAACTCAGCTATTTGACCGTGAACATTCTGTTTTTGAACGTCTAACACTCCTAGTGTTCTTAGTCCTTCAGTTAATTTAGCTTGTTGCTCTTGAACAGTTTTTAATTGCTCTTCAGTAATCATTGCTTTTACCATTTCTTTTACTTTACTCATAATTTAATTTTATTTAATTATTAACATTTACTTATTTATATATTCACTTGTTTTTAAACTATTTACCTACTATAAAGTCATCTACAGTTACGTCAGTACCTGATATAGCCGTAACGTAATCTACACACACTGGAATTATTGATCCAGACTGTAAACCAGCAAAAGTTATAGCTTGTCCAGGCACTGGTGGTCCACCTCCAGCCGCTGTTACACCTGGTAGTATAACGCTAATAGTTGCGTCTACTGGCATAACTCCACAGTATATTACTGAAGAATCTAAATTTGTACCTAGTGTTCCACTGTCGTTTTGAAATAACCAAGCCGGTCTAACGTCTATACCAGCTATCATAGCTGCTGTTAAAGGCATAGCTTGTCCTATTATGCCGTCATTTGTTGGAAATTGTCCCATTGTTTTTTATTTATTTGTTACTTATTGATTTATATTTCTCAAAACCACGCGAGCCAAAATAGGCTACATACACAGTTGTTAATAGTTGTTTTAATAATTCTATCCACTCTTGCTCTACAGTAAAAGATATTTCGTGATGACTATCAACCCATATAAAAGCTATAGCCATGAAAGATAAGAATATAAGCGCCATAGGACGCGTATTTTTACTTAACCAAGAATCAGATGTCATATCCGACTCCCAGCGTTTTGTTATTTGGTCCTCTGCTGTTGCAGCTGCTTTTTCTACTATAACTTGAATTTCTTTTTTAATCTCAAGTTTTTCTTCCTCTGTAGTTGTTAGTTTATCGATAACGTCACCAACGTCTTTGATAACGTTACCGCTTAACCATTCCCATATTTTTTTCATTAGCCTTTCATTGCTTTTAATATTGAATAATAAGTTTTACTTATAGAATAAGTATTATTAGCTAAAGATTTAGCTTCAGTATTTATTTTTTTATAAGCTTTGTTAGAGTTAATAGTTAATCTAAGTTGTTCTTTATGGTTTTTATTTATTAAAGAAATATTTTTAGTTGCTTGTTCTATTGTTTCAATGTATTCTTTTTGAGCTTTAATAATAGCAGAAGGATCGTATGGATCACTACTAATTATTTTATCTTCTTTTTTTTCAAAAGCAGAGTAAGTAAATACAATAGCTTCTGTTATCATACCTATTGTTAACAATAAATTACCACCTGACCAGTGTTGTATTTTGAAAAGCGCTCCAATAATTACTACCGCTGCTCCAATACCATAAAGCATGTTTGTTGTACTTAGATTTTTTAACATAATATTTAATTTAATTGTTATAGAGATTAAATATGTAATCTCTATGTAAATAATTACATATTAGTTAAGTTTATTACATTACTATTGTTCTTGTTCTTGTTCTTTGTTTTGCGAAAGCATAGCTCCAGCACCTATTATTGGAGCTACAGATAATGGTAACTTGTTTAATGAGCCTGATAATTTTGTAAGGTTTTCCATTGAATCATTCATGAAATCAAAAATTCTATGAGAACTAATATTTGTAGTTTTGCCAGGAGAAATAGTAGCTGTATTAACCACTGGGTTTGATTTAAAATGATTTTTTGCTTTTAATAAAATATCTGGTGTTATGTTATCATATTCATTTTTCAAAAAACCACCATCCATTAGGCTTTGCCTTAATTCACCTGCAAAAGCCAATGGTTCTTTTCCTCCAGAGCCACTTTTAAAATAATTATAATCAAGTAACTGATCTCCTATAAATTTTTTAGAATTTTCTTTATAAGTATTTATAGCGTTTTGCGCATCGTGGTAACCACCTATTCCCCATCCATCTTTTTCTCCTAAACCAACATACTTATCTCTAGCTTCTGTAAGTTCTCTGACTGTTTGTTCGTATTTTTTTATAGCTTGATTTGGTTCAATTTGTAAAAGCTCTTTATCAAGAGGTGTTACACGACCCGCTTGACCACCATGTTGAGTTTCATGTGCCCACGTTGCTTTATTTTTAGTTCCTTTACCTCCTAATACAAAAACCCCGTCGTTTACTTGTGAACCTTGTTGAGGCCCGTATATAGCTTCACCTATAGGGTTATTCATAGCTCTTGATGTTCTACCATCTATTTGACCACCAAAAGTTGCATTATTATTTAAATAATTTTCTGGAAGTTTGTCACTATATAATAAATCCGATCCTTTGCTATAATTTAATTTACCACCTTCTATTGCTTCTTTTGCTAATTCGTTTACATTAGGTTTACTTAATTCTTCTATTCTAAATTCAACGTTCTTTTTAGCTTGATCACTTAAATCTCCTTTAAATATTTTTTTATCACTTGAAAATAAACCACCTAATTTTTTTTCCGTAATATCTAAACTTGGATTTAAAGGATCTTGATTTCTTACCCAAGGATGATAATGTGCTCTATCATTTTTAATTAATTTTTCTGTAGATTTAAGTTGGTTTTCTAAATAACCAAGCTCTTGATTAAATAATCTTTTCTTACCTTCTGGTGAATTAATTCTTTCAATCATAGCTGTTCTTTGAGCTTTACTCATATCCGCTCCTTCAGCTAAACTTTCTAAAGTATTATACATATCTTCTTTAACCTTAGGCTTAAACCTTCCAGCAAATTTGTTATAAAGACTTGCATTTTCTCTGCCAAATTGTGTAACTGCATTATCAGTATTTTTACCAATACTGCTCGCAAGATTAGAAAAATTTTTAGGAACATTTTTTAGTTTAGTAAGTGTTTTTAATCCTTTTGTTGCTGCTCCAGCACCAACTAAGTTAGAAGGATCTGCTGCAACGTCCATAATCGTGTTTAATGATCCACCTAAATCCCAACCTGGTTTATCTTCAAAACCTATTGTTTCAGAAGGTAGTCTTTGTGTATCATTTGTTATTGCATTTGCAAAATTATAATCGTTACCTCTCAAAGCTTCTACACCTTCAACTAAAAGTGATTGAGGAACTTGAAGTGCAGATAAAGGTTGTTTTACTAACATATCTGTAACCATTTTTGTAGTATCCTCAGCTAAACCTTTTTTTGTATAACCTCGTCTTCTTACAGCATCACCTATTGGACTTTGATCGTTATGAAAAATTTCTTTTTCTTGCTTTGTTAAATCATCGTAATAAGGAAATTTATCATAATCTACACGACTATCTATTACAACCTCATCTAAACTAGGATTAAATATATCACCTTGATTGTACATTTGTCTGTATTGAGATGATTTAGGATCTATAGAGTTTTGTCCATCAAACTGTAACTGATCGTTATTTACTTGTTGTTGTATATTTACTGTTTTTTTACTATGACCTGGTCCAGTATTTTTTGTTCCATCATGCATTCTAAGTGGGCTATGATTAACACCACCTTGTAATCCTTTAAAAAAACCTTTTTTTAATGCCATATCTATGCGTTTTTAGATTCTTTGTAGGCTTCTTTTTCCCAAGGTAAATTCTTAGCGCCTTCTTTCATTGAAGATCTTGGGTATTCTTTGCCCTTCCAAAATACTGTATCATCGTCATAATCTAAGTCTCCACGTTTTATTTGGTTTACATGAACCATCTCGTGATCTACTACATCTTGAATTTTACTAGGGTCTTTAATGTCTTTATTAACTAGTATACCGCCTTTGTTTGTGGCCATTCCTAGTGTATTTTCATCCATATCAACATGTAATATAGGAGTATTTAATGTGCACTCACAATACGGTGCCCCTTTCATTTTAAATGCCATATATGGAAGATTAAATAAACCCCGCAACTATATAGCTACGGGGATATTTAGGTTGGTTAGTTATGCTATTATTGCAGTTGCAATTGAAAAAGCAGAAAAATACATTTGATCTGGAGTTGCAGACTCATCAAGTCCTAATTGAACAGTTGATTGCACACCTCCTGGGTTAGCAGTCATTGCTGCGTATACAGCTTTTTGTGGTGACTTAGCTCCATTAGTGATAATTGGAGCACCGCCAGCACCATTCTTAGTAGCTACTACAGTAAGAGTTACTACTCTTTGACTTAGACTTGTAGCTGGTACAACAGCATCGCCGCCTCCGGCTAGCGTGTAAGTTGCTTGGCTGCTTACAGCGCCTTCTAATACGATTGTTAATGCTCCAGCATTATACACTACGCTTTGAATTTGTTCTACGTTAATTAATTGAACACCTTGTGTTAATGGTGCTGCTGTGTTAACAATGTTGAATTTTAAAAATTTTGACATTTTGTTTTTGTTTTTGGCTATTAAGCCTGGTTTGGTTTACTATTGTTTTGAGTTTTGTACAGTCCTCTACTGTTTTATTTTTTCATGCCACACATTGAAGCAATACCTTTTTTCATCATAAGAGCTGGTTTACCTAAAGCTTCCATC
>Ga0209634_1000843_pt1 | contig 23245 bp, 24 predicted proteins | sample LinPmetageLP40_FD_184043 | JGI IMG/M metagenome (GOLD analysis project Ga0209634, IMG submission 184043) | Marine viral communities from the Pacific Ocean - LP-40 (SPAdes) (version 2) | ecosystem: Environmental > Aquatic > Marine > Oceanic | place: Pacific Ocean | collected 2010-08-26 | reverse complement strand
AATTCTCGTAATACTTCTAACATCATACAGATTGTTGGCTCAACGTCATCTTGATTTGAGTAAACATTATCTAAAATTCTAATATATCCATAACATGAAATTAATTCCTTTTTTAGTTGTAATAATTCGTCATCTTTATTTTGGATTTTTAGTTCTAATAAATTAAATCGTGTTTGTGCGTCACTTGCTAATTCTAAATATTGTTCTTCTGTTGTCATTTATATATATATATATATTTTTATATATCTTAAAACCAAAATAACTAAAACCAACTAAAAGGAACCAACAGATGCCGATCGGTCTACTGAACTATCACTTGATGGTAAAGCTAGAGAATATTTCGCAATCATTGCTGTAGGTGCGGACAAAGGTACTGGCGGGGGTGGTGCTGGTGGTGCGTGTGGATGATGAAAAAGATGATAAATTCCTTCACCGATAGCAACCAAACCACCCACGGCTAGAGCCACCTCACCTACGATAGGGACGGCACCCAGTACCGCATCCCCTGTAGCAACCCCCGCCAGTACCCCAGCCTCAGCACCCCCCTCACCTGCAACTTCACCACCCACCTCACCAGCTGTTTGGCTTGCCGTATCTCCACCCGACCGCGAGAAAAAATTTTTAACCCTACTAAAACCTTGTCTTATACTTGCCCCGCGTTCTGCTAAATTACTTCCGATACGACTCCCTAAATTACTCAAAAAATTTTCACCCTCACCAGCATCAGTCCCCACATTCGCAGATACAACAGTACGTCCTAAATTTCTACCACTTTGTGTCGCCACCCTACCCGCAACAGCATCTAGGTCATCAAAATTTTCGGCGGTATTTGCTATTTCATTTTCGCCAGTAGCCTCACCTGGTGGTCTATCGCCTTGAATATTATCAGTTCTAAATACATCTGTATTTTCTTGGGGTTGGGCCCGAACAGGTGGAGAATCTTCTACTGTCGGTTGGTTAGATTCTGCCATTTGGCTGGTTGTATTTATTTCAGGACCGCCTGAATCTGGTTCATCTCCATCTTGACCATCCCGACTATCTTCTCTATCGTCTTCTTCTTCTGGAGCATTTTTCTTTTTTAAAGCAGACTTTCTTTCTTGAACACTATTATATAAAGCTTTGACTTTTTTATATCCTGAATATATACCATGAGCACCTAGTAACCCTGCCATTTCTTCGCCACCGCCCCGACTTACAGCATCCCATTTTTCAGTATAACCTTCGAGTTTATTATTAAAATTTTCTGCTTGTGTATTAACAGCACCTTCGAAGGTTTCTGCCTGTTTACTTCTCATTTCGGTCAATTGATCTCGCAAATTAGCAACATTATCGGCATACATTTGAGAACTCATTTAATTATATATAATAATAAGATAATTTAAATTATTACTTTATTTATATAAAGTTAATTAATACAATTAATCCCATTAGACATTTTACAGCAAAATCAATTTGTTCTACTTTGTAAAAATTTTTATATATATACATATAATTATACAAAGTAGAACAAATGGATTATAAGTTAAAATGTATAATAGAAAATATACTATTACTAAAATCTTTTTCTGTGATGGTTTTTAAAAATAATTACCATATATGCCATAATCATTTTGTGATTTATTTAAAATATTTAAATTCGTTTCTGGAATGGATTTCCTAACTGGCGGTTGAGTTTTCTCTTTCATTTGTTGAAATTTTTTAAAATACTTCTCTTCTAATTTAGCTTCTTCCAATTCACGCTCTGCTTTTTTAATTGCTTCCTTCTCATTATGTAGTTTCATTAAATTAGCATATCTATCCATATTATCCATAAATGTATTAAAATTGTCTACTACAGGTGGTTCATTTATTTCTTCTAATTGAACTTCAGCTTTATGATTGTAAACTTCTGCTTTTATTTTTGTATCCCTTTTTATTTCTTCATCTTTTTCATTTTTTTCAGCCTGTTCTTGTTGTTTTTTGATTTCTAATTTTCTTTCCTTTGCTAATTTACGGGCGTTAGCTAAATGAGTCTTCTGTTTCTCACTTACAGGTTTTTTCGGCTTCTTAAGTAGTTCTATATTATTAAAATTAGTTAAAGGCGGAGCACGTACAAATGGGTCAGATGTTAAATCCTCCACACCTACTTGTGGTGTCATTTCTTGTTGTGAAACTATTTCTATGTCCTCGGCAATGTCAATGTCTGGTAATCTGTTCATTATTCAATATATTATATAGAGAAAAAAAAATCAGAATAAAAATAAAAAAAAAGTCTATAATTGTTCTATTTTGACAAAGATTTTAGCATTCTAATACTTTTACTATTATACATTTTGTACTATAATGTGTTTGTTCTACTTTGTATAATTATATGTATATATATAAAAATTTTTACAAAGTAGAACAAATTGATTTTGCCTTAAAATGTCTAATATCTATTCATCTTCATCAGCATCATCTTCGCTTATAAATCCATCAAAATTAGTATTTACCGCTACATTATCAAGCATCATAGGTGCCTCGTAAATAAGATTAGTAAAATTTTGATATGCCCTAGCGGGCTTGCCATATAAGTCTAAATATAAGAAAGCGTATGGTTTTGATGTGGCTTCGGACAGTAATGATTTAAATTTATTCATATCACCAAATCTGGCCCCTAATTCTTCGGCCATTTTTTCAACTTCCCTGTTATTAGCATTTTGGCTTATAATGGCATAATTAATAGATTGTCTAACTATATTTGGTACTGCTTTATATAATTGGGTTGAATAATATAATAATTTAATATTATGGTGTCTGTATGATGAGGCGATTTTAAATAATAATGAATTCTTTTTTAAATTAGGCATGGCTATGAAATCATCAAATACTATGGCAATATTAGGTCTTTGTGCCTTTGGTATTTGGTCTTGGTAATCTATAATATTTTGAAGATGGGAATCTGAATATTCGCTAAATATTGTATCCCCATATTGATCTAATAAAAATCTTGCAGTTGCGTCTCCATTTGTAATCGTAGATGAATAAATGTATACGGCATCTAATTTCCCCATTAAAAAATTAGGATTTTGGAAATAATTACAAATTCTTGTTGTTTTTCCTTGCCTTGGTGAAGCAATATCTAAAACACAGGCTCCACCGTTTACATCAAAGAAATTTTCATGATGTGTTATTTTTTTTTCAACTAATGGTTGTTTTATCGGTAATATAGTTAAATCTTCATTCATTTAATATATATATATATAATACATATAAAATAAATGTTTATAATCTTATTGCCCTTATCATGTTTAAATTTGGTTTTAATGATTCTAAATATTCTTGTTCTCTAGATCGTAATTCTTTTTTATTATAATCGTCATTACATGTATTTAATATAGTTATATGTTTTCGTATATCCTGGATATCATTTTCTATCATATATTTATATAATTTTGTTTTATTGTGTCTTGATTGTTTACAATGTTGGTTATGTGCCCACATACGTGGATTAAAATTTTTTGTGGAACCGATATATTTATTATTATTATGATTAAATAAATATATTGTTTGAAATGTCATTATATATATTATTAAGATAATAAATTTGCTAAAAATATTAAAAAAAAAATTAATTTGAATAGGCAGGTGTTCCTTTGCCCATGCCTGTCTTTTTCATATCTCCCTTTTTAGTACTAAAATCTTTAGTATCTGATCGACCTTCCTTTTTTTCTTTCTTGACACGACTGACATTTACAGCCCCTTTAGTGCCTTTTTTTTTGCGATATTCGACGCCCGCCTGCCTCATCACTTCTTTACCTTTCAATTTTGTAGATTTGCGAAATTTCGCGAGAAAATCCAACCATTCACTAGCCATTTTATATAATAATGAATATATTTTAATTATTATTCTTTAATTTAATTATATTGTTCTTGTTGGTTTCGTATTAATAATTTGTGATGGTTTTATTATATTGACTTTGGGCTTATTATAAGTTTCATCACCTAATTCTGGTGTTTGTTCTTCTTTATCTTTAAATTTTTCAATCACTAAACATTTATTTAAACATTTCAAAACGGCATCTTTGCTATAAATATTCATTAAATGTCTAATTTGACGGCATGGTTTACATACATTTTGACCAAATACCCATTCTACTTCACATAAAGCACAACTGAACATATTTATATTATATAAATTTATTTTTTTTTTGATTCTTTTTTTAAAATTTGATTCCCCTTAACAATTGGATTTTCACCTCGGAATTTCATCATAACTTTGGCAGAATTAATTGCCGATGTTTGGGTTTTAAAATGCTTGTTCTTAACTAACGTTCCTGTCGTCAATCGTTTTAACATAAAATGTGGATATTCTTGGTTATCATGACCTTTTTTAAAATGTACTACTTCAAATGGCATATTTATATATAATTATGTTTTATTTTTTTTTCTTTTTTATTAATAAATCTTTATCTATTTTTTTTGCCTTACCGCCCATAACAGCACTATACACACGGGCAATCCCCCATTGAGTAGCATTTTTGATTTGCGGTCTTACTGATTGCGGATTAGTTCTATAGGCTCCTTCACCTTTTTTTACAATACCCTTTAATCCTTTTAGTTGATATCCAGATAATTTACTAATTTCTTCTAAACTATTTGATTTTGCTTTAGGTTGATTGTATTTTTTATTAAATAACTCTTTATATGTTGCCATAATATTATATATATATATAATATAATGGATACGAAACAATTATACAAACCTTTTAAAAGTACAGCTAAAAACAAAAAATATAGCGTATATGTGATGAAAGATGGTAAAAAAAGATTAATTCATTTTGGCGATAATAGATACGGCCAATTCAAAGATAAATTAGGAGAATATAAAAAATTAGACCATGGTGATAAAAAAAGAAGAAAGTTATATTATGATAGACATGGTCCCAGTAATGATAAAAATAGTGCTAAATATTGGTCGCATAAAATTTTATGGTAATTATTTTTTTGAATACTTGCCCTGCATTTCGACGCTATGACCCATTTTCTTCGCATCTTTGCTCTTTTCGTCATTATGATTAGGATATTTTTCGGTAAGAAATATATGCCTTAACATATTAACACTGATATTTTTTCCTGTAGGGGCAAATGTACTTTTAATTTGTTTTCCCAGCCCATTAGCTGAAAGTGGTTCACCTTTAGAATTTAATAATAATGAATCCGTTTTATTATATTTAAGCCAAATATTTAGTACTGAATTCAATTTTTTACCCACTTTGACATCATTCTGGCCATATTTTCCAGATGTTTTATATTCGTTGAAACTAAACATTTTATTATTTCTTGATGTAATAACTAAATAATTATTTTCTTTTTTTTCATCATCATCTAATTTATCAAATTCCGTTTTGGAAATAATTTCCATGTCATAGTCTAATCGTGTGGGGGGATTGTCTTCATTCAAAAATAAATTAGCTATTACCCATTTTTGTAATAATGCCATCTGTTTTTTATTTAATTCATCTTTTTTAAATAATTCCCGTTCCTTAATATCATTTAAATAACCATTCATGACCTTTTTTAATTCTTTCATAGATACCCAATTTTTTTCCTGAGATTCAGATTTATGACCTGATTCATAATCTTCAGCAAATTTTTTATTGGTTTCATCTAATATTTCCCGATATTTTTTAATTAATTCATCATATTTATTTTTTTGATTTTGGGCATCCAAAGAAACGATTATCGAGGCGATATAATTTTTTTGTGTGGCAATTTTTAAATTGTCTAAAAATTCCTGTACTTTATCAGTATCCTTTAAAAAGTCTAGATTCTTGTAATCTTTATCTTCTAAGGCTTGATGTAATTTTTTAATACTTGTAATATAAGCGTTTAATGAATTTGATTTAATATTTCGTTTTTCGTCAATTGCTTCTCTGAGAGTATCCATTATATATATTATAAAAGTAAGATAAAAGTTTAAATATTTATTCTTAATTAATAATTAATTGTTGTAAATAAAATATATATATTATAGTATATATATAATGTTAAAAAATCTATCAAATATAGATGAACTTGCGGAAAGTCATAAAATAAATGGGATAACTAATCAAAAAAATCAAGATAAAGTTATTAAAAAAAAAGAAGAAAATATTAATAATAAAAAAATTATTAATCCTAAATATATATTTGTAAAGAAACCTAAAAATGTTAAAAATAATAGTACATTTAGATTACCAAATTTAGATAATACATTACCAACAATCAAAGAAATCGGTTATTAATCTAAATCATCTATAAATGATAGGGACCAATCATCATTATTTTTATCATATATATGTTTAGTAATCTCCTCAGCAAATTTATTTTTTCTTTTATAATTTACAATTTTTCTACTCAAATTCATTATCTCGCTATTATAATCAATCGAATGTTCGTATTTGACTTTTTTACCGTCACGTACCTTATATGGTTTTTTCATAATTTGATTTCCAAATGTTTTTTTAATCATATTACTAAGTAATTTTTCACAATCATATTTAGTATCTAATTTAGGGTCAGTTTTGCCTCTATGATTGAATACTATTTTATAAGCACTAATAAACTCATTTTTGTCATTTTCACAAATTTCTTTATTTGCTGTAATAATATTATTTACGGAACAATCTTCTGTAATTTTCTTACCATCATCGTTTTTGCTTTCCGCTTTTATTTCTTTTCGTACTTCTTTATAGGCACATAGAACTTTTAATTTATCAATCATATAATATTTATATTGGGACATGTTAATTTTTTTAATTTTCATTTCTTCAATATTACATAAATTTTCATAAGTACTATCCATATCATATTTTGTCGCTAATTCATTTGCGGTAATATCCTTGAATCTTATATCATCTTTTATATTTTCATATTCTTTATTAGAATCAAATAAAGGTTGATTTTTTATTCCATATTCAAAATAATGTTTTAATTTAAATACACTACCCATTAATTCATCTTTTATAAATAAATCTTTTACATCTAATAATTGTGGTTTGGTTAAATTTAAATATTTTTCATTAAAATCTCGTAATTGATTATCATTAATATCAAAATTTTCCATTTTCCAACTTAAAATTGATGAATTAATTGAATCACTATCACATTTACTTGTTTTTCTATTAAAAGAACATACAGTAAAACCTCTTTGTAATAATATTATTTTAAAATGACATGATTTATTAGTATTATAACAATCCATTTTATATAAATATTCAGTATATAAATTATTAAATAAATTCTGTCTGTTTATTTCATCGTCTTCAAGAGGATTGAATTCATTTTTTGAAAATGTTGATTTTTTCAATAAATCTTGTTTACATTCATCAAAATCAATATAACGACATTTGTTAAATTTTTTCTTTTGAAAACAAAAATATAGAATTTCAATATCTCTACATCTTGCTACTTGCTGTACCATATTTGTAGGTGAAATAGTGAATTCTTTATGATACGCAAACACAGGCCTTTTAATATTGGAATCTAATCCGTAAATAATTGCAGGTGAGAAGATAATCATGTCATAATCATCTAGTGTACTATCATCTAATTTATCAGTTTTTGATGTAAGTAATTTTGCCTTTTTGCCTGTTTTTATATATATATATTCAGCACTTTTTTTGGAATCACATGCCACCATATATTTATCATATCCGTTAATTTTTTTAATTAATGCCTCAAGAGAATAAATTTCGATGGCTTTAACACCTTTATTATGTTTATATGAATTTAGTACATATTCATACGGTCTATTAATATTTTCTAAAAATTTAAAACATAAATCGGAAATATCAGCGTCAACACATACGAAATTTTTACAGTTTTTTAATATATAAATTAGATGTTGCCAAATCGCTGACCTAGATTTATTCAAACAGGTATCAGCTTGAAATATATACTCGAGAACACTATTAAATTCATCAATAAATATTGTATAATTTCCAATCCCGTCCATCAGTCTATTACAACCACGAATACTATCAATTGTGGTAATAATTGAATCTCCTTCATCGGGCCAATGATTTGCGTAAAAATGACAATCAATCCCATGCTGATTAAATGAATGATATTGCTCTTTACCTAATGAGATACGAGAAACAATTGAAATAAATTTTTGTCCACTAGCTTGTAGTTCTTTTTTCATTAATGTTGTTTTTCCTGTACCCGTATCAGATTTTAAAACTATTCCTTTTTGTGATTTTTTTAAGTTTAATTGTAATGGTTTATCTATATTTTTGCTTTCATCTTTCATACATGTTAATTTAGGTCTGTTAATAATATATGTTGGTTTTGTATTATTTTTTGGTATTTCTTTATACTTAATATAATCCAAGTAATTATAATTTTTACAAATCTTAAATAAATGTTCTACATAAAAATTATTTTGGTCGGTGTTTAATTTGATAGAATCCCATAATTTTAAATTTGTTTGATTATCATAACTACTTCCCCCGTTTTGTTTTGAGTACTCGTTCCATAATTTTTTAGCACCTAAAACCTTCATGGCCGATGTAAATTTTAACCAATCATCATATTCCGTAAAATATGAAGTAGGTAATTTTTTTATCAACTCATCTTCAATTTGTTTTAATGAAATATGATAAGAATATACATTTTTAATTAATTCATTTTCGGCAGTTTTTATTTTATTTTTTCTATCTTTTTTTTTAGTATTATCAAATTTCTGTTGTGCCGTATAAATGTTTTCAATTAACCATTGTTTTAATTTAGATGGCATTGGCTTAATCTTACTGTCATTAATTAATTCGTACTTACCCACCTTACCATTTTTATCCTTAAAAACACTACCAGCACCCACCAAATAACCACCACCTAAAATATTATCACTATGACCATTTCTTATATCTATACCTTTTCCGAAAGGTGAATCTTTTTTAGATTCAGTCTGGTCTAAATCTTTATCATATTGAAATATTAAATGAATACCACCGCTAGGAGTCTTTTGTGTATATGTATTAAATTGTTTAACGAAATCATTACCAAATGTTTTTTTAAAATCATCAGATTTATGACACCCATGTTCTTCGCTCCATTTGTACATATCTAAATCTACACCTATGGCACCACTTTTTTTATTACAAATAATACCCCAATTATTTTTTTTTAAAAATTTATCATTAACATCATCTTCTAATAAAGACCATGTATATCTCTTATCTTTAGGTTTATCTTTACCTAAATCTTTAAAAATTGGATTTTTGGAATATTTGATAACTTTTAATTTATGAATATCCATTATACTTTTAATATTATTAGATTTTATTTTATCATCTTTTTCATCATCTGTAATTTCTAGATTACTACCGACAGATAAACACTTAGCACAAACTAACAACCATGAGGGACGTGAACACTCACTACATTTATTTAAATATTCGGGAATATTATTTTTTGGAATTTTATCATTGATAATATTTAACTTCTTTGGTAGTACATCTGATTTCTGTACTACTTTGAATCGTAATTTTTTGGGAATCTTATTCATTTTTGTATCACTCATTTTATTATATAATGTATTATACATTCTATCTTTAAATGATTAATATATATATATATTTTAATTTTGGACATGACACTTAAAGATTTTTAAAAAGATTTTTATTATTAATATAAAATGTTCTACTTTGTAGTTTTTCTTAGTATATATAATAAAATTTTACAAAGTAGAACATTTAAAAAATAAATTATCTTAATAAATAAATTAATTAAATAAAAATATCTTTTTATTATATAATATGTCATTAATTACTTTGAATTCAAATGGTCAAGATCCGAGTCTATTCTCATGTCATTTTCCACAGCCTATAAAATTAGAACCATATACGCAGGTATGTCTTTTAAAATTTTTACACTTTAGAGATACTAATATATATAATATAACAAATTCTAATAACGAGTTGCAATTCTGTATTGGAGATACCAACAAAGATGCGCTGAGAATTGCTCGTGTCGCCCCTGGGGAATATACTGGTCTCCAGCTGGCTTCAGCTATAACAACCGCTATGAATAATGTATTACAACAACAAAATTATTCGTGGTTATGTACTTTTATACCAGCAGATTCAACGACTTCGCCACCAACTAACGAAGGGTTTAGTATAGCATATTCAAGCCTTGTCCGACCAGCCCCAGCGATATTAGATTATGATACACAATTAGGTACTAATGTATTTTTAAGCGGTGGAGATTTCAAGCTCGATAATTCAGTTGCTGTCCCACCAAATTTGGCACTTCAAAAAATTACCGCCCAAGCATCTAAGGGTATTATCACGAGCGGGGGTGAACAAATAATCGCAGATATTCCCTTAGCATACGACCAATATCTCAATTCAAATCCTAGTAATTTAGCGTCATTTGGATTTAATGAATTAACTTGTGGGATTGTGAGAAATGAGCTAAGTGCTTTAGAAAATACAAATCCAAATTTGGTTTTTGACCCATCTTTACAAGATGTTAACTTAAGGTTTGACGATAATGGATTACAAATATCTACTTTGACGATTTCGACGGGACCGAGCCAATTAGGTCAACCTGGATACGCAACCCAAAGACCATGTAGATTATTATCAAAAACATTTTTTCAAAAATTTATTACCGTTGGTGATGGTATAACTCCACGGACTATAGATGATGTGGCTAATATGAGATTTCAATTTTTTTCAACTTTTTTCGGTACGGCCCGTCGTGTAGTTGTTCGTGTTAAAGTTAGTTATGATTTAGGGATTAGCTATTCACCAGTACCAACCGCCCAGTATTCAAATTATGGTCAGGATTCTCAAGGAAATAATTTAATAAGAAGTCAAACAATTAACGGAGAAATAATTGATAGTATTATTTGGATGAGTGATGTAGATGCTCTAAATGATTTTTTGCCAGGTACAACAACCAACGCATCAAAATCTAATGTCGTTCAGACACGCAAGGCCCCATTTAAGGCAACTATTACACCTCATGTACGTAATAGTGTAGTTGGTGGGGTTGATTTTTTAGATACGGCTGGATTGGGTACAGAATGGCGTATAGGCACGATAACTGGTGGAATTTGTACTTTTAGCGCTTACACAGGTATTCACGGATACGATTTTGTATTAAATGTTTTTAATATTGTCGACCCATATTATATTATTTCAAAATTAAAACTAACTGCTTTTGCTTCTACTACGACTTCGGTATTTGATTACAAAGTTAGCATTAATATAGACGAAGACCCCAATAATCCAGTTTTATCACCACTTAGTGACGCTACATTTACATACAACCCATCTGGTGGTGTCGCAGTGTTCACATTATTCCCAGGTGAGACTGAGTCAAAAACATTATTACAATCGGGTGGAGCAGGTAAAATAACAACAACAAAACTTGATAATCGTTCATATAAACAAACTGGTATAGCTAATCCTGTGTCCAGACCACTTACTTTACAAAATGTTGGTGGAAGTCAGGCTCAAAGTGAAGAAAGTATTATAAATCAATATGCCGATGATAATATTTTAGGTGCTTCAAATGTAGAAAGTGGGTTAGGGGCTGATATATCTAAAACGGCAGTATTATTATTAAGGCAATTAAATTCTCAAGATATATTAAATAATTCTGGTGGACCTGCATTTTTGAAAAATGGACAATCGAGTGGAACTATAGGTAGCACGATAGGGGCTTCTGTTAATCTTATCACTAGTCTAACAAGTGTTGGTCAGACAATATTTACATCTGGACAATCTGTCCAAAAGATTTCCAAAGATACTATTATAAAAATATCGGTACCAGAATTATCAGGTATAAAATCTTTTAACGGAATTGACCAATCATCTGTTGGACGTAATTTATCTGGTATAGGAAAAGATCTGGCAATATTACCACGTGAGGAATTTGCTTCAACTTTAAATAATATAAATGGGTCATTAGTTTATGTAGCCCCATTTGAAAATTGGTTAGATATAAATAACGGACAGGAATTAAATCTCAATCAATTATCTGTTGAAGTGCGGGAACCTAGTGGGAGAATAGCTGGAGATTTAAGACCAGATACTATATGCCAGATTAAAATGCGAGAAGACCCCAAACAAGAAGCAAGAAGACAATCCACTATAGCATTTGATAAGATGGTACTAGCCATATCATCAGCCACAAAATCTGGGCAAGTTTTGTCAAGTAATATAAATAATGTTGGTTCTTAAATGGTTCTTTAAATAGTGGAATTAAAAGATGGTTCTTTAAGTGCTATAAATTAATTAATAACTATTTATTAAATAGTGATTTAAAATTAAAATGTATAATATACTATATAGTATAATGAATAACAATAAAGCAATTCGAAATCGGGGACCACAGAAAACATTTTATCATTATAAATTGATAAATAAAAATACCCATGAAATAGAATATTTTAAAACATTAAATAATATTACTGATAAATACCAGATAAGCCGAAGCAATGTTTATTTAATGATTAAAAATCCAAATATTACTAGACGGAAATATAACGATATAGAAATTGAAAAAGTACATCTTCATTATCTAGTCGTAGAACAACATCTTGACCCATCAAGTATAATTACTTAACAATTTTCATTAATTTAATAAAAGTTTCAATTATCTCGTCTTTTGTTAATCCCTCATTTATAATATAATTCGTGGCAATATAAATCATATTCTCATTCTTACAATTAAGTTTATTCGGTTCGATAGCTGTATAAACATAATTATTTAATTTAATTAAGTCTTGTAATTTTTCTTTAGAAATATCTTTATTAAATATTATACTTTTTATACCATTAATATTTAGTGAATAACAATCAAAGTTATAAACTAATTTAAAACATGTCAACCATAATAATTTAATTGATTCATCGTATTTAGTACAATCAAAACGTTTTAATAGTTGTTTAAATGCCTGAATTCCTCGTATCGTACTTTGTTTTAATCTCGGTATTGATGATTTATAAATAACATCTTCTTTATGTTCTCTTATAGTTTCAATATTATTATATATTGATAAAAAATATAATTCATCTTTTTCACAAATATCATTTTCCAAATAATAGTATTTCATAATATACAATATATATATATTATAATTATAATTTTTAAATGTTCTACTTTGTAATTTTTTTATATATATAATAATATTTTTACAATCTAGAACATTTATTTAGTATATTCTTCAGCCATGACTTTCAAACATTCTAACAAAATTTCTTTTGTTGTTTCAGAATCTAACCCGTTTATTTCACATTCCTTCCCTAAATCTTTCGCGATTTTTAACATCTTTTTTCTTTGTTCTATTGTCAATACTTTATCCATCTATATATATACTAATAATATATAATAATATTGTATTAATATCCCTTGTTTTATTCTTGTTTTATATAGTAATATATAATAGTACTTAAAAGAAGAATAAAAATTAATTTTTATTCTTCTTTTAAGTCATAATATTAATATAATAAGTAAAACTAACATAAAAGTAGTGTACTATATAGTAAATCGTTAAAGTACTATATTATACATTTTATCTTTAAATCACTATTACTCAAAATCAACTGTAAATTTTCCATATAATCTTTTAAAATTATATTTTTTATTTATATGATATTCTTTTTTATTCTTTGTTAAAAGATAATAGTTTCTTTGATATATTAATAATCTTTCACGATTATTTAAATAATAAATTCTTCTATATATTAATGCGTTCTCTCTGGCTTTTAATCTAGCTTTCTCTTTCACGTCTTCGTCGCGTTTCATTGGCATCTCTATTATTAACATAGATATTATTTTTAGAACTTATCTCTGGCGGTAATACCTGTGTTTTTGTAATTTTATATATAACAGAATTATGAGGGTCTAATCGTGGTCTACTACCGTCTGGTAATCTTATTTCGGTTTCAATATCTGTTAAAGTAAAACTTTTTGTAGCAGTATAATTAAAGGACTGCTCCAGACCATAAAAAAAATCCCCCTGATTATAATTTCGTGTTATAAATCCTACACATGGTAGTTTACTTTTTCCATCATGTCCACCATAATATTCGGTATCAGTACCACCAGAAATAATCGAACTATAAATTAATAGATATGGATAATCTAATTTTGTTGGTAATTTTTGTGCTGTGAGGCTACCTTGCACGACGGCAGGTCTTGAAGGTAATCCTATATTACTGCCATTAGCATATAACGGCATATCTTGACTATTTGTTTGTGATGGCTGATATTCAGCGCTACTTATAAATGCGCCTGTTATTTGTGGACGGGGTGTTTTATAAAATACATCTAAAAATGATTGCGTTGACGTTTGAAATGTTAAAGGGTTATAAAAATTAGTTGTATGACAGCCAAATTGATTTATTAATTGGTTGGGGGTAAATCCCATTTTACCTAATAATGTTTGCTGTAAAATATCCTGGGTATAATAATTAAAGTACGGAGATGTATTTTTTAAATAATCTGAATTTTCAATTATACCATTATTATTTATAAATGTTCCTACATTATTATTATCAAATAATATGATTTTTCTTATTGCTAGGCCTGTAAAACTATCTACTATACTATTGGAATATTGTGGGACAAATTCATTTAATATATTACTAATAAATTGAGTATAATTTATTGATGTTGACCCATCTCCTTGCCCAATAACAACCGTAGGATTTCCCCTATTATCACATTTAATATTAGCCAATTGACCACCAACATTAATATTGTAGCATTGTTGCTCTGGGTCAGTAGAAGGTTCTAAATCAAATTGATTATTTGTTGGGATGCCGTTGCCGATTGTCATGGGTGTGTTCAATCCTGTAATTGTAAATCTTGATAAATCAGAACTGAAATCAATTGAGGGATTCACGCTTCCCATAAATATCATTTGATTATAAGAACTGGCCTCACCCAATCCCGCGGGAGGCACAAATGCGTCTCTTAACCCATTCGAATTAGCATAATTACTGTTAATTGCCTGTACAGCATTATTTCTTATAAATGATGGGTCATATCCTAATTGAATCCCATAAGGGCAATTTCTATAATCTATCTGCCAAATCTGATCTAATCCATTTCGCGTAGTGTCATATCTGACACCACCGTTACCCATATCCCCACATTCTAATAGAGATACGAAGGCTATATAAGGTCTTCCGCCCTGAGTAATATATTCAGCATCTGAACCATCGGGCCAAACTGGTACGACGGCCAAATCATATTTTTTAGCCATAGCCATTAAATCACTAGTTCTTATTGGGGTATTTGTTAAATCCCCCGTATCAATATAACTGTTATTAAAAACATTAAAATTAAATTGACCAAAGGGTCCCACCCCAACAGAAAATTTATCACTTGGCCCCCCAGGTGTTAAAATATCATATAAATCTTGAAATGGGGCGGTGACATTATTAGGATTAAAATCTAAATCACTGCTATATCTAGATTGTACTACAAATGAGGATAATTCTTGACCATCATTATTAGGATTACCATCTAAATGTTTTTGTTCCGCGAATGGTATTGAACCAACACATACATCATAATTATCATACCCAAAACTATTACCGTTAGGTAATGTAATAGTTATATTTTCCCTACCCTTATCCACTTCTATTAATCCACTAACATTTGCGCCAAAATTTTTTATTTCATAAAAACTTCCATATCTTAATCTTTGCTGGGGAGCAACCCATAATGGGAGTGTTTCTGGAAATGGGGGTATAACTGGTACTGATGCCCCAGCTAATCCATCAGTATTTTGTCCAGTAAAATTTTCATTAGGTATATTTAATGGATAGGCATTGGACAGACCATCGTGATACCTTCCAATATCCAAGGGAACACCTAATTGTGATGTATATGACGAATTTTGATAATCGCTACTATATTTATCTTCATAATTTCCGAAATACTCTTCCGCCGTTCTAAATCCATTAGCTATATCTCTAATATTACTTTCAATAAAAAATAAATTAGTTAATATTAATCCTTTTTTTTTCAATGAAACACATTTTGATATCGTATCGGCACCAGGTGTCATTGTCATCATTAATGCGGTATATAGTCCTAAATCACCTACTTCTTGGTTAAAAAAATCACCACTTGCAGTCTGGACATTTTCACCAGAATTAAATTGGTTATCTGTTGCCGTATTTGTTAATTCATATTGACGGCCGTTTAAACATGATAATCCACTTATGCGTTTTGGATCATCGTATCCGATATTAGAATAATATACAGCCCTAGCCCCATCATAAGTATTATATCTTGGTTGGTTATATAATGTACCAGCATTTGTGGCATGTGGTTGATATGATGGTGTTTGATATATGACTGGTTTAACTATTATATCTTGGTCTTGTAAAGTTTTACTTACTATATCATATTTTTTATAATCAAAATATTTATATGATTTGAATGGTCTTAATAATTCTGGTTCGTGTAGTTGGTCCGTTAATATGGTGCCAATATTATCAGGTGTATTTAATCCCGCTGGAACTTCTAAATTTAATATTTGATTTCTTATTTCAAATATATTATTTAATAATCCTGTTTGATATCCATTATTAGGCGTATTAATAATACCATTATAATTTATATCACATGGTCCCGTATAAAATGTATTATTAGTATTGGTTTGAGGAAAATAATAACGTCTTCCTGTAGGTCCTATATTAACTTTAGAACTACATTCAGGTGCTAAAATATTATTAAATATAACTACCTGATTACCATCAGATGGAGATGAACCATCTGTCGGAGTTGTCCCGATTTTTACTTCATCACCACTTACAAAACCAGACCCTGGGACCCATAGTTGAATTTTACTCGGTATACCAGTAGTTGATGCGGTAGTACCTTCATTTATTACATCTATTATTTTAATAAACATTCCTGTGCCTACAGATGGTGCTACTGGAACAACGGGATATATTCTATTTATTTGATATTGACTACCAACATCTATTTTTAATGGGCTTAATTTATAATCATAAACTAAGGACTGGGTAGGTATGTTTTTGGGGTCAAGATATCTCTTTATAGATTCCGATGCGGGGTCTGTCTGGGGGTTTGTAAATGTATTTAAACAGACAGTACCATTAGTACGATTTTTATAATTTTTTTTTAGACCTAATTGTGCCGTATTATATTGATTGGCTTGTGTTGTAAAAGGTTGTATCATGGTCACTGCTTCTCGTAAAGGTAATTTTATATTTGTTTGACCTGTATCATTTAAATAATAATCCATTACCAGTGAAACTTTATTATCCATAAAACCATTTACATTTTCTGATCCCAAGAATTCTATAGTAGTATCACTAGCCCCTGTTGTATTTATGGCACTATTTTCGCACGATATTACGTCCCCTGGCTCGATAACTATACCATAAGAATTAACATTATTTACCCATCTATTTTTAAATATGTCTTCACTTTCATCAATATTTTTATAGTTCAAATTTGCGTTTAATCTATTACATTCCAAAAGAATAAATTTTTGGGCCATATTAATATATATATATAATAGATATTATAATTTTAATATATTATAATATACATTATATAAAATGTTCTACTTTGTTAAATATTACTAGACATTATATCATATAATCAATTTGTTCTACTTTGTAATTTTTTATATATATATTAAGAAATCATACAAAGTAGAACATTTAATATAATACTAAAAATCTTTATGCCGATAATGTTATTTCCCCATTTTTCAAAATCATAACTCGCTCAACACCTGTAAAAATTCTCATCTGCCTTGATAAATTCTGTCCCAGTACTTGCGGTGGCCCTGCAACATTTGGTTGCCTTTGATATACTCTATTAATAATTACTGGTTTAACACCAATTCTGGCTCCATTTCCTAGCACATTAAAACCAGTAGTTGTGGCATCATATCCCACATAATGGGATGAACTTCTTAAATCATTTACCAAAGACGCATTGTCATCTGATGGCAACTGATGCCCTTCGATTTTACCTACATACACTGAATTTTGATTTAATGTCTGTAATGGCAATGCCTGTTTATCTGTATCTACATTATAACTATACATTTGGTTTGGCACCATAAGCGGTTTACCCATGACCATTGATAACTCATTATATTTTCTGGCTGGAGCTTCAACATTTCTATCATATACCCTTTGGTCATTGATTCTAAAATTATATGATGACGGTATTTGTAAATCTCTGGAAAGATATTCCCCAAGTAGTACGTGATTCTCATTTAAATTTTTTTCTTGAATCATCATATTTCTAACAGTTCGGCCTGATACGGCTACTTGTCGCTCAACTGATTGAGGAGTAACGGCACCAGCTGTAGCAGAACCTACAGGGACATCGGCAAAAGTCGTGATTAAATCTTCAAATAATATCTGTAATCCTTGTTCTGTTAAAGATTGTCTAACAACAGCATCCATTTGGTCGTTTGTATAATAAAGATGGTCACTAATAAATTTAATATTTGGTAATGAAACTTTTACAGCTGATAGAGCATCTTGGCCCTGTTCACAACAGGTGATTTTGCCAGGCGAGTTCGCTAACTGTTGATTAAAATTAATTTCTAAATAAATATGTTCTTTAATTGCCATTAATGGTAATTGCCTTGACCTCATCATAGGAATAAGTGTACTTAACGGTACTGAAAATAGTGGGGTTGTACTATCATCTAATGTAGGTCTGATAAATTCTGGTACGTTTAAAGTGGTATTGATTGGATTAGCATTTACCGTGGCTAATAGGTCCCGATACCCAATTCTTCCGTTTTCAACTTCAGCCCATCGGTCACCACAGGCACCACTTTTAACCATATCAACATAGGCACGATGTTCTGGCGTTTCAAATTGTCTAGTCATAGTTGTATAATAAGCATAATCATCATTTGAGGCAATTATTTTACCACCAACCTTTAAAAAACATGATTTTACTAGTCCATGAATTCCCGTATTTAATGGAAAAAAATTTTTAAGGTCAGCCGTAATTCCTAACTGGACCATACTTCCGCCGTCCAAAATTCCAGTTTTAGGAATCATAAAGACAGCCTGTCTATTTGTTATCGTTATTGGGTCTAAAACTTCAGTTTTGATATTCATGTTGGAAATGGTAGGTATCGTTTGAACATTTAATATAGCGGGGAGTGAATTATTTTGAGAAGACATTTTTATTATATAATATTAAAAAGATAATTATTTTTTTTATTTAATATAATTCTTTAGATTAAATAAATTTAAAAATTATGCCTAGAATAAAAAGAATTAAAAAATTAGGATTGAACCATTATACCTTGAGGTGAATATACTAAACTATTTTTACTCATCACGTATGTGTATACGGCGTTAGGTGATTTGCCGTCTAAAGTGCTTTGAATTCGTGTAGCATACGATTGGCCACGGAAATTTACACCAACTTGCGAAACATTATCAATAGCTAAACCAATAGCAAAATTTCGTTTTCCTGCGTCGACGCTTTTAAAGGCCTGTACTCCGTCCCCATTATAAATAACTTGGTCATTTCCACCATAATTAAATAATAGCGGTTGATTGGTTAAATGAGTAAGATTGTAAAATGGCTGAATGGCGTTCAGAGCATTTATAGCGACACCTGTCTGTGGCCTATTCTGTGCCGATTGTGTTGCCACATCTAAATCATAATCTAAGCCCAATTTCATACCGCCTCGACTAAAAGAAACCTTATTTATTAAGGCTGAGCTATTATAAGCTGTACCTGACGCGTTTGTTAATTGTGGTAATTCTGTAGCAAAAGAATCATGAGAATATGAATTTGCGTGAGAAACTGGAAGGAAATTATGGAAAACATTTAATACATTAGACTGAGCTAAATTATAAGTTTGGGTGGAATCATTCGCGTCGATAACTGAATATAAATTATTAAATGAATTATAATTAAATGAACCATTGCCAGGAATTGATAATTTTTGCTGACCGTCTGCGTCTGGTACTAATAAATCTCCCGTCATAGACAGATTATCAACTTTATAAGATGAACCTGAATTTGCTGAGGCATCGGCCCCACTTAACAACATTTGGTCACTACATAATTCTAATGAAAAGGCAAGACCACGAACACCGTTGACACCGAGTGGAATGGCATTTCCGCCCTGTAGCATACCAGCGTATATCCTCAAAGAAAAATCACATGTGTTATTATTTATGGCACCAGCAACAGATTCTATTCCTGGATTTAATTCTACAACACCAGAATTATTTAAAAAATCCTCAGTACTATGTGTAGATGGTAATACAGTGGACACCATACGCCCATATTGTCTTACAGATTCTAAGGTTTGATTCGTATCATTACTACTGATATTGATATTTTGAAATATGCCATTAACACCGATACGTGAATTATAATTAACCTTCGATGTAGTTGCAGGACCAGCGTTGCCACGTTTTTTATTTAGGCCTCCGTTTCCTGGTAAGGAGCCTGTACCATCTAAAATAGTAATTCTTCCATTTATTCGTACAGATGATGGCCGTAATAATTTATTGGTAGAACCAATATTAAAAGTAATTATAGGGTTACCGTCTTTAAATGAATAGGTGTTATTGGCTGGTTGATTACTGGGTAAAATTTCAAATTTTTCGACATTTTGGATATTTAGAGAAGACATTATTATTATATATAATAAAAAGATATTTATTTTTTTTATTTAATATAATTATTTACATTAAATAAAAATGTTCTACTTTGTAGTTTTTATTAGTATATATATATATTTCTAACAATGTAGAACATTTCAATATATATCTTTTGGAATTTCTGTATTATCTATATCTATTTCACATTTACTTTTACAACATGATGATTTACATTTTATTTTAATTTTTTTTAAAAATTTACATAACCATTTACCCATACTTAATATTATATAATATATTTTTTTGATTATCCTATAACTGAAACAATACCCCTAGAAATTGTTAATCTATTTAATTTATATATATAATTATTAAAAATCTTTTGAACACCCCCGCTATCATAATCAACACGTAGCGATAATGTATCTGTTGATAAATCGGTAATTTGTCCGTATTTATTAAAACTACGTGCGATTACGAAATTATCAAATATTCTCTGTAATGAATATACAGATGACCCAACATTTACTAAAGCCTTCTGTAATTCAGATGTGTGTAAAGGTTCATTGCGTCTAGCTGTAGTTGTTCCCACAACCTGAGAATATCTTTCTAAATCTGCCACACGAGACGGTATTAATTCAGTACCTTTTATAAATTGATAGTTTCTAGCCTTATCTGGTACACCTGAAAAAGAACTGACGGCTAAATTTCTAAAATGTGAGTTTGGTATGGGTTGGCACATTACACTTTTGGCTCTGGTTGCCAGTGTTGGAATTTGAACCTGAACGATACCCTCTGTATTTACCTGATTAAAGCGGTGTAATTCATTCGTCATATAATCCATCTGTAATCCTCCCTCACTCATGGCTTTTTTCAGCATTCCCTCGACGTAAGCATCTGGCGGTTGCACGGCACTACATAACATTTCAATATTACTGAGCGTATATGAAACTACAGGTATTATTTTACTAGGAACATTATCGCCAGTATTATCTGCGCTAATCACATTTAATACCTTTTGTCTATCTGCCATTTTGTAATATACTCTAGAGTTATTTGCTACGGAGAAATCTCCTGTAGCTGGTACTTGGACATTAAGGGCCGTATCTAAAACAATTCTTAAATTTAATTTACCAGTGTCTATGAAAAAACCCTGAATAGTACCGACTACTTCTTCATTGGTATAATTACCATTACCAGCCGTATCATGATTAATATAAACTTTATCATTGATACAGAATGGATTATCTTTTCCAGTAACGTCAGTATCAATATCTGTGGCCAAATTGCCGATATTAGATGCGGGCATCGTTCCCGCTAACCTTTGGCCAATTTGTCCGAGGGTTAGACCTGGTGTTTTTGCGGTAAGAGTTATCCCTGCGTCTAAACTTTTACCTAAAAATGGTTGAGTTAAACATCTCAAAGGATCTTCAGTATCAATTTGGAATCTTAAACCATTCATGGCGGAAACAGGCACTATCCCTCCCCCTAAAAATCCTGCCTTGAGTCTTGTATATATTTGTATTGTATTAGTACCTCGTTCGGTCGTCATCGCTGTACCTGTATTCGTAGCACCAGACAAATCGTTTGGTGCGTCATAATATAATGATGCTCCACTATTATTAGCATCCTGCTGGACACCTTCAAATAATTCTCGTTTGTGATGAATACTATCTTGTTGTGTGTATGGTCTTAACATACATGCGTTGGCATTGTAATCTTCTAATGATTCAATTGTCGCGGTATTGGCTCCATCTCGTATCACCACATTACGAAATAGTGAATGAATACCACCTTTTTTATCTGGTACCACCACACCACGAGCATCATTAATAGTTAAATCACATTTAAAGTAGGTTTCATTTGGGTCAATAAAAGATACGAAAGATGGTATTAGTAGACGTATCTGGTCCAACGGTTTCACGTCTGACACCACATCAGGTTTGACAGATTGAGATTTCGAACTAATAAATTGATTTGACGTATTTGATTTAAACATTTTTATATATATTAAAAAGATTTTAATTAATATTATTTAATTTAATTATACATTAATTTTAATTTGTTCTATAATGTATAATTATATTGTATTATTAAAAATATTTTACAAACTAGAACATTATTTTAATTTTGGATTTCGAGATGGGTCTTTTATTGGATGTAATTCGTGAATTTTTAAATCTTCGTTATAAACTGGTTTATAATTCTTTTTTCTAATAAAATCAATTAATTCTTGTTTTTTCAATTTACTATATCCCCTTAAAGAAAATCGGGACTGATATTTTCTAACTAATTCATTTAATCTTTTTCTTGTAATAATCATTTATATAATATAATATTATATATTAATTATTTAAAATATTATCTTCTGTAAATTGGCTCAGAAATTCTCGTAATACTTCTAACATCATACAGATTGTTGGCTCAACGTCATCTTGATTTGAGTAAACATTATCTAAAATTCTAATATATCCATAACATGAAATTAATTCTTTTTTTAGTTGTAATAATTCGTCATCTTTATTTTGGATTTTCAGTTCTAATAAATTAAATCGTGTTTGTGCGTCACTTGCTAATTCTAAATATTGTTCTTCTGTTGTCATTTATATATATATATATATATTTTTATATAT
>Ga0209634_1000840_pt1 | contig 23261 bp, 21 predicted proteins | sample LinPmetageLP40_FD_184043 | JGI IMG/M metagenome (GOLD analysis project Ga0209634, IMG submission 184043) | Marine viral communities from the Pacific Ocean - LP-40 (SPAdes) (version 2) | ecosystem: Environmental > Aquatic > Marine > Oceanic | place: Pacific Ocean | collected 2010-08-26 | reverse complement strand
TAGAAGAAGGCTATTGTTATTAATAAAAACTTAATCATGCTAATCAGTTGTTACTCTTTCCTTATACTCATTTTTTTTAAAATAAGTTTTGTCTTATTCTAACTGCAACAATTTTAGAAGAGCAGTATTGTGTTTTCCAGTTGCGTCAATGTCTAAAACACCTAATCTACACAAGGCTGGATTCTAAAGTTGCTATTTTATTCACTCTTATGATTGATAATTGCTTAAGTCCATTCTTTTTAGTTGGTAGCAACTCAACATCAAATTCATCTTTCCACCTGGTTTTACTAGTGATAAAATTCACGGTAACATCCTCTAGGTTACTGGCAAATACCACTGCGGGTCGTGTTTTTGATCCTGATAAATCTGTAAATGGGAATGGGATTAGTACAATATCTCCTTTTCTCATTTAGCTTTATATTCCTCCTTGAGATCGTTCACAGTATAATTATTGTCTTCTGAATCCAGCATTTTATAAATGGAAGAATTGGATGATAATGATCTAATTCCCTTTTGTATGATTTTGTCATCAAGTCTGTGAGTTAAGAAATCGGCAAAATCAGCAACTTCCATTACTTTAATATCAGGAAGTAATGACAATGATTTTACGGTCTTCTCTATTAACTCTTGTCGACTCATGATGACAATTTAACTTTATTAACTTATTTACTCAAATATAGGTTTCGTTCAGCGTATATTTTTAAGAAATAATCATCCATCAAATCGTCTATAAAGTAGATAGCCTCTCCAGTAGATTTCATCTCAGGTCCCAATTCTTTGTTTACATTCGGGAATTTATGGAATGAGAAAACTGGCTCTTTGATTGCGTATCCTTTTTTCACTGGGCTGAACTTAAAGTCTTTGACTTTTTTCTCACCCATCATCACCTTAGTCGCGTAATTCACATAAGGTTCCTTGTATGCTTTACATATGAAAGGAACAGTTCTCGAAGCTCTCGGGTTCGCCTCAATAATATAAACCTTGTCATTTTTGATCGCAAACTGGATATTGATCAACCCCTTCGTTTTTAAAGCAACAGCAATCTTCTTAGTATATTCTTCGATTTGTCTTATGACAAAATCTCCCAAATTATAAGGAGGAAGCACCGCATATGAATCTCCAGAGTGAATCCCAGCAGGCTCAATGTGCTGCATAACACCAATGATATGAACATCTTCTCCGTCACAAATTGCATCTGCTTCAGCTTCGATGGCATTGTCCAAGAAATGATCTAGCAAAACTTTGTTGCCAGGGATTTTTCTTAATATATCAATGATATGAGTTTCTAGTTCTTGTTCATTGATCACGATCTTCATGCTTTGACCACCCAATACATATGAAGGGCGAACAAGCAATGGAAACCCAATATCTTTGGAAAGTTCTACAGCAGTCTCCGCATCTTCGGCTACTCCAAATTCAGGATATGGAATGTCATTTTCCTTCAACAATTCAGAAAAACTTCCACGATCTTCTGCAAGGTCTAAAGATGCGAAATCAGTACCAATAATTTTTATACCATACTTTTCGAGTTTCTCTGCGAGCTTGAGTGCCGTTTGTCCACCTAGCTGAACAATCACACCTTCCGGTTTTTCCATCAAGATGATCTCGTAGATATGTTCCCAAAATACTGGCTCGAAGTAGAGTTTGTCAGCGATGTCAAAGTCTGTTGAAACAGTCTCAGGATTACAGTTGATCATGATTGTCTCATAACCACATTCCTTTGCAGCCAATACGCCATGAACACAGCAGTAATCAAACTCGATTCCTTGGCCGATCCTGTTTGGGCCAGCTCCGAGCACTACGATCTTCTTCTTGTCGGTTACTACTGATTCGTTTTCGTCACCAAAAGTAGAATAGTAATACGGTGTCTGTGCTTCAAATTCAGCAGCACAAGTGTCTACTAATTTGTAAACACGGTTGATGCCAAGTTCTTTTCTTTTGTTGAATACCTCGCTTTCTAAACACCCAAACAAATGAGCAAGCTGACGGTCTGCATATCCCTTTTTCTTTCCTAAAAGCAGCAACTCTTTTGGAATGGTATCGAGGTTGTATTGTTCTATATCCTTCTCAAGATGTATGAGTTCTTCGATTTGATACAAGAACCATTTGTCAATTTTCGTAAGTGACTGAATAGTCTTGAATGGCACTCCGAGTTTGAAGGCGTCATATACATGAAATAATCGGTCCCAACTTGGGTTTTCTAAGCTATAAAGAAGCTTCGTTTGGTCTTTGAGTTCTTTGCCATCAGCACCAAGTCCATTGCGTTTGATTTCAAGCGACTGACAGGCTTTTTGTAATGCTTCTTGGAAGTTGCGACCTATTCCCATCACCTCACCAACAGACTTCATTTGCAATCCAAGACTGCGGTCTGCTCCTTCAAATTTATCAAAGTTCCATCGAGGAATCTTTACGATCACATAGTCAATGGCTGGTTCGAAAAATGCAGATGTCGTTCCGGTGATGGCATTTTTCAGTTCATCAAGATTGTAACCAATAGCAAGTTTAGCAGCGATCTTAGCAATGGGATATCCAGTAGCTTTTGATGCCAATGCGGAAGACCTTGAAACTCTTGGATTGATCTCAATACCAATAATCTGATCTGTTTCGGGATGCACAGAAAACTGAACATTGCACCCTCCTGCAAAGTGGCCGATGCCATTCATCATTTTGATGGCCAAGTCACGCATGTGTTGGTACACAGTGTCGGGAAGTGTCATCGCTGGAGCTACGGTAATAGAATCACCTGTGTGAACCCCCATCGGGTCAAAGTTCTCAATAGAACAGATAATAATGACATTGCCGACATTATCTCTTAGTAGCTCCAGTTCGTATTCTTTCCATCCTAAAATACTTTGCTCCACCAATACCTCATGGGTAGGAGAAGCATGTAGTCCAGCAGTTAGTGCTTTGTCAAAGTCTTCCGGTTCATTGACAAAGCCACCTCCGTATCCACCAAGTGTGAAAGATGGTCTGATAACTAATGGAAATCCTATTTTTTGTGCAATCTCTTTACCTTGAAGAAATGAAGTGGCTGTTTCTCCTATACATACATCTACATCAAGCTTGTGCATTAGTAGACGGAATTTCTCGCGATCTTCAGTTGTTTCGATTGCATCGATGTTGACACCGATCATTTTCACGCCATAGTGATCCCATATGCCGGCTGTTTCGCAGTCTATGGCGAGGTTCAATGCCGTTTGTCCACCCATAGTAGGCAGTACTGCATCGATGTTATGCTTTTCCAAAATCTCTCGAATAGACTTCTTGGTCAATGGCTTCAAGTAGATATTATCTGCCGTCACTTCATCAGTCATGATAGTGGCAGGATTGGAGTTGATGAGGGTAACTTCGATCCCTTCTTCTCGAAGTGATCTGGAGGCCTGAGAACCTGCATAATCAAATTCACATGCTTGTCCGATGATGATTGGGCCGCTACCGATTATCAGTACCGACCGGATGCTTCTGTCTCTTGGCATTAGGCTATTGGATGGGTCAAAAGGTTAGGTCATGCTTAAATTGGCACAAAGTTATATGAAAAGGAAGAGAATCAAAATAACAGAAAGCATACTTTAGTTTTTATTTTCAATTAAATTTAGACCATGAACAGAATCGATCGTTTGACGGCAATTTTGCTCAAATTGAGGAGCAAACGCATGTTGACAGGACAGGAAATAGCTGATCATTTTGATATCAGCTTGCGCACGGTCTATCGTGATATTCGGTCTTTGGAAAATGCTGGAGTGCCGATTGGTGCCGAGGCTGGGAAAGGTTATTTCATCATGGATGGATATCACCTGCCACCAGTTATGTTCACAAAAGAGGAAGCGGGAAGTGTATTGATGGCGGACAAACTCATGCACAAGTATGTAGACAAATCTGTAAATATGCATTTTGACAATGCCTTGCTTAAAGTGAGGAATGTATTGCACGAGAACGAGAAGCAATACATTGAAACATTGGAAGAGCGTGTAAGTGTACTCGTTCCTACGATTCCGTTAGAAGACACTTTCCCAAATCACTTCTTGTCAGATATCAAAAATGCACTGGTAGGGAAGTACACATTGGTTTTTGATTACTATGCGCATTCGACTGATTCATTCACGACTAGAGAAGTAGAACCTTTGGGGCTCGTTTTTTATAGCAATCAATGGCATCTCATCGCCTATTGTCACTTGAGAAAAGGAATCAGGGATTTTCGTACGGATCGTGTCATGAAGCTCACCAAAGGTGACCAAACATTTGATCCTGATAGACACGGCAGCTATCTGGATCATGTGTCTCAAATATTCAATGAAGCTGATTTGACTGAAGTGAAAATTATTATAAATAAGAAAATAGCACAGTATTTACAAAGTCAGAAGTACTACTATGGTTTTGTTCAGCAAATGGAACAAACTGAAAACAACGTTGAGATGATTTTTTCAACTGCTGAAATCAAGTACTTTGCCCGATGGCTTATCATGTTCGGCAAAGGAGTTAGGGTGATTTCTCCAATATCGTTAGAAGAAGAAATGAAAAGATTGAGCAAGGAGATATTCGAACACTATCATCCAGTCTTCTTAGAACAATAAGCCAAACTTTATGATTATTTTCTATTGACATACGATTGTCACATCAGAGTTTTTTTTGACCAAAAACCAACAATATGAAAAAGATCAAATGCTACCTCGCAATGAGCCTCGATGGCAAGATAGCGAAGCCTAATGATGATGTAAGCTGGTTGGATGAAATCCCCAATCCTGATAAAAGCGATTATGGATACTATGCTTTTTACGAAAGTATTGACACTGTCATCATGGGCAATGGGACATACAAGTTCATACAGGATATGGATGTGGAATTTCCATACAAAGGAAAACCCTGCTACGTAATCACAAGAGATAATTCGTTGGAAAACAACGAAGATGTTCAATTTATTTCTGGTCAAGAGGTTATCCCATTTATTGAAGATCTTAAAAAGAATGGTTCAAGTGATATTTGGTTGGCAGGTGGAGGACAGGTGAACACCTTGTTTGCAAATGCCAATTTGATTGACGAATTGATCATCTTCATTATGCCCATCGTTATTGGGGAAGGGATTCCTCTATTTGGTAAAGGGCTAAATCAAAAAATGCTGACATTGACATCTTCTAAAATTTACAAATCAGGTGTAATAGAATTAATTTACAATTTTTCGTAGCACGATTTTCCTACTGACATAGGGTTGTCATAGTCGCCTATTTTCTTTGAGTAAACAAAAATGAAAATGGATATGACAACTGACAAAAACGTATTTGAACTGGTCGTTTACAAAATTAAAGACGACAAAATTGATCACTTTACTAGTAAAGGGCTTGATGAATTTCGAGCATTTATTCAGCAATTTGAAGGATTGATAAAACCGCAAACATACATTTCCAATAAAGAGAAGGGCGTGTTTATGGACATTGTCCATTGGGAGAGTGCCGACCTTGCCCTAAAAGCAGCTGAAGCATTCAAAGAACTTGAGAAGGATCCACAACATGCAGAGATGCTTGGAGTATTTGAAGAGATCAGAATGTTTGAACACTTTAACTTTTTGAAATAATGATTGCCATGACTAAGATTGACCTAAAAAAAGAAGACAAGGCATATTATACAGCTAAGCTCGTTCCTTCACTTCATGATTTTGGTGCAATAGATTACATCTCTATTTCAGGGGTGTCTGCTCCAGAGGATAGCCTATTTCTTAACAGCATTGAGGCAATATATCCTGTTGCCTATACAATAAAAAAGTACTGTAAAGCAGAAAGTAATGATTTTGTTGTATCGAAAATGGAAGCCTATTGGTGGGTAGAGTCCGAACTGCCATTCGATCAGGTTCCTAGAGCAGAGTGGTATTGGAAGATATTGATGCGGATGCCTGATTTTGTCACTACCGCTCATGTCGAAGAAGCCATTCAAGAAGTTATTGAAAAGAAGAACACCCCATTAGTTAATGAAGTCACCCACGAACAAATCAACGAAGGAAAGTGCGCGCAGATACTACATGTCGGCTCTTATGAAGATGAAAAACCGACCCTTGAAATGTTGTATAAATTTATTGAAGACAATGGACTAGCAATCAGTGGGTACCACCGAGAGGTCTATCTCTCTGACCCAAGAAAAACTGTACCGGAGAAATTGAAAACCATTTTGAGGTATGCGGTGAAGTAGTACATCCGTTGCTAGTTGTTCAGTTATCCAGTTATCCAGTTAAAAAAACTAATAAACTAGCAACTGACCAACTGTTAACTATAAAACTGAACATGGCAGAAGCATTAAAAGACAGATATTTTCAAAAGCCTTTTTTCGAGAGGCTGATCAAAGAAATTGATTCTGTCTATCCGGAATTTCCCGAAGAAAAATTTTACGAAAGATTGTTTGACAAGGAGTGGAGTAACAAACCGCTCAAGGAAATGTTGATGCATTCAGCAATGGTATTGAGGAGATGCTTGCCAAATGACTATTTACATACAATTGAAATTCTAAGAAAAATCTGTAACAAGTTTAGTGACTTTGATGCGATGATTTTTCCAGATGTGGTCAGACAGTTTGGAATGCATCATTACGAGGAATCCATGGAAGCACTTGAGTTATTCACTCAATATTCAACAGCTGAGTTTGCAATAAGACCGTACATCCTTGAGTATGAAGAAAAGGCCATGAAACAGATGCTTACTTGGTCAAAACACTCAAATGAACACGTACGTAGATTATCAAGCGAAGGGTGTCGTCCTCGGTTGCCTTGGGCGATGGCACTTCCAGCATTTAAGAAAGATCCATCTTTGATCCTTCCGATTTTGGAAAACATGAAAAGCGACCCATCGCTATATGTGAGAAAAAGTGTGGCAAACAATTGGAATGACCTGACTAAAGACAATCCTAATATTGTACTTACTACTTTTCAGAACTGGAAGAGTGGAGCAACAACAGAGACTCAATGGATCATGAAACATGGGCTAAGGGGTTTACTAAAAGCAGGAAATTCTGAAGCATTGAGTCTGATGGGCTTTGAACCTGTGAAAGCTAAAGTGAAAAATTTGGAAATTAAACCAACCAAAATTAAGATCGGGGAGAAAATCAACTTTTCATTTAGGGTAATAAATGAAGGTAAGGAGTCAGCCGAATTTATGGTTGACTATATTGTTCATTTCAGCAAGGCGAATGGCAAGATGGCACCAAAAGTATTCAAGATCAAAGCTGTTAGGTTGAATAGTGGTGAACAGCTACAAATCAGTAAAAACCATGATTTCAAGCTCATCAATACGCGCAAATATTATACTGGGTTTCACGCCATTCAGATTCAGGTGAATGGCGTGAAGTTGGAAAGTATTGAGTTTGAGTTGATGCACGAATGATTCTTCATTTAGATATTTGGTGCTGATTACAGATATGTACTTCTGGAAAATAGTAGGATATGACATCAGTGATTCACTAGAGCTGACGGGTTGCTTGCGGATTCTCAAAAAGACCCTGGCAAGCACTCGTCCAGCGGACGGGTTAGTACACCATTCTGACAGAGGAACTCAATATTGTAGCAAACAATATGTAACCAAACTTTAAAAACGCAATTGACATTTATAACTACTGTCGTCCGAGTAAATTTTAAAAGGAGCAAAAATGTTTGATTATACTCAAATTTCAAGCTTTTTACTTCACAATGAAAAACACCCCTCTGTGTCTGCCCTCAAGGGGAGAATCGCGACTATCCCCTTGAGGGGATTATAGGGGTGTTCTTCTCACAGAAATAAATACAGCATGTTTTTTACTCGGACGACAGTAATTTATAACAATAAAAGATTACACTTATCTTTAGAATACAAAACCCTTAATAGTGCCTATGCTGAAGCTTTGGCGTAAGCATATGGTATTTGAAAATGCAGCTTAATTTAACTTTTAACCTGTAGCCTTATTTTAGGACGGGACAGTGGCAATTTCCTATATAGTGTCTCTAAGAAAACACCTCAAAATCAAAAATGTTGCTTTTCGCGATCTTTCAATTTATTTCTAATCGATTGATGCTCAGGCATCAACTCATAGAAAGAAAATTGAAACCTCATCGAAAATCACTCATTTTGTGAAAGATGACCTGTTTTCTTAGAGACACTATAGAGAAATAATCCCTTCAATCTTCTTAGCCTCGATATATAGAATTACCACTTGATCGCTTGATTTCATCTGTGATCTTATGGTCAAGCTGGTGTAGTTTCCTTTTGAAGATGCCTTCGCTATCACCTCCTCATTAGGGAAAAGCGCTTTAACTGCTGGCACTTTGTTCACAGGTACGATAAACTTAAAAACATAAATACCTGGCCATTGATGCTGGTCATCAAGCTTCTCTTTGAAAGACTTTATTGCTTGCTCGTCCATATGCTAAGTTGGCTACAAATGAGTAGCGCGAGGAATACCTCGCGCTACTTGTATGATATTATAATTTACTTGTGAGTGGACTCACTTGTTAATAAAACTTATATCGTTCGTCTTGTATGTCAGCCTTTTCTCTGACCACTTGATTGATGTTGTAGGCGATTCTACCTCTCACTTTTTGCTTAAGTTGATTAGCAAATAGGCTGTAGTCTCCCACTTCAGGAGCTTCTGTTTTATTGATCAGCTCAATGATAACTACTCCATTATCTAGTGAGATAGGAGCAGATCTATCACCAGCAGCCATTCCAAATGCAACACCAATTGCTTCAGGTGCAAAACCAACACTTGGTAAAGATGTCGTACTGATCTTCAAGTCACTTGAGTTATAGACATTAGCATCTGTACCATATGCCTCAGCAAGTTCTTCCAAGCTTCCTGACATATCATTCAATTTTGCAATAATTATATCAGCTTGACCTTTCGCCACAACTTTATTCTTAATTTGTAGATTGACACTTTCCAACTCTGCAAAACCTTCCTCTTCCTCTCCTGTCATCACCGCGATCACATAATCATTGTCTAAATCAAATACATCCGAAACAGAACCCACAGAGGCGTCTCTGAATGCCCACTGAACAATCTGTCTAGCCGTTCCCAAACTTCCAATTCTTCTATCATTTGCTTCGAGTTTCCCAGAAGACGCTATAGTGATTCCATCCTTCTCAGCATTTGCCTTGAACTCTTCGAGATTACCGGTTGAAGTTTTGAATAAATCTGCCGCTCTGAATGCTTGATCTCTTGTAGCATCACTCGCGATTATCTCTCTAGCGATTGTTGCTACTTTATAAGAAGTGTAGGACACATCTTCTGTCAACTCAATAATGTGGTAACCAAACTGTGTTTCAACCAATTTATTGATCAATCCTTTAGTTTTTGCTGCGAATACAGCATCATCAAATTCTTTGACCATTTTTCTACCTTCCGTAAACCAGCCTAAGTCTCCTCCTCTAGACGCTGTTCCATCAGTACCATGTTGCTTCGCCATGTCACTAAAGTCAGCACCATTCTTAATTTGCTTCAATACTTTGTTCGCATCGGTTTTTGCTTCAGCTTTCGCTTCATCTGAGTCATCTGCCCATTTGAATAAAATGTGGTTCGCCTTAGTCGTACCTACTGTATCTTCTTCGATAGCTGATACCTTGTAAAGCTTGTACATATTTCCTTCTAGATATGCTCCTCTTACATCACCTGTGGTAAGATTATCGATATTACCTTGTAGTTGCACAGGTAAGTTGCTTACGTTGAATGCTCCATAGAAAGAATTCAAGTCAGAGTTTACTCTAGCAAATACTGAATCATCAGCTACCGTTTTGAATTCTTCTTTTATTTCATTCAACTCTTCTCTGTAGAACGTAGAGTCCTCAGTAGATGGCAACACAGAAAATGAAACATAGTCCAAGGTTTTTGTACTTTCAATTTTGTATTCTTCTTTATGATCGTTAAGATATGAGCTTAACATGCCCTCTGTTACCGCAACTGAAGAATCGCTGACAGAATAATTGGGTATGTACAAATATTTCACTTCAGCTACATCATTCTGAGAAGCGTATTCTTGAGCAGCTTCAGCATCAGTCACGTAGTTCGATACGAGCATCAAGTTATCATATTTCAATCTTCTCCTACCAGGTCCAAAATTTTTCTCTAGCAAAATCCATTGTGTTTGTATTTGAGGAGCTAAATTGTCAAAATTTTGTAAAAATTGCACTAATCTTTTTTGATCATATTGCCCCGTTTCTGGGTCAATGAATGATTGCTGTACTACAGGGTTGATATTTTTCCCTTGAGTCATATCTACCACTTCTTCACTGGACACATACACACCAACTTTGTTCATTTGCTCAACGAAAGCCACTTCGGCAATCATTCTATCCCATGCTTGTTGTCTGATAGACGGCATTTCTGTTTCAGTTGCTTGACGCTGATATTGAAGTGTGTAATTAGTTTTGGCTTCTTCTATTGCCTTTTGATAGGTATCATAAGCAATCTCCTTACCGGCTATTTCACCGACATTATTGTCTTGTCCTGTCAGAAATGAACTCCCAGATAAAAAGTCACCTGCTATGAAGGCTACGAGAGCAACCCCTATAAAAACCAATACCATTTTGCCCATTTTTTCTCTGAGCGTATTCATCATTGCCATAATACTTCCATTTTTAAAGTCGGCAAATTTAATGACTTCATCCCTTAAAACCAATTAATTCAAATTGTAGTTTGAAGGAGTTTTCTTCCAGTAAAACAAATGCTAGCTTTCGTGGGCATCTTGGTTAAGATTAACTACCAATTTGACAGTGTCAATTCGAATATCCTCCATGGACTGAATGGTGAAAATGTGGTGCGGGAGTATGACCTGTTGCCCCATTTCGGGTAAGTCACCAGCCAAATGCAAGATAAGCCCCCCCAGTGTCTCATAGTCTCCTGTTGGAAGTTCCCAGCCATATTTATCATTGAGATAGTCGACCTCATGGCGAGCACTTAATATAAATGTATGTTGGTCAATCTGCTCTTCTGTATAATCTTCATCATCATGCTCATCTTGAATCTCCCCAAATATCTCTTCGATGATGTCCTCAATACTCACCAAACCGGAAGTGCCTCCATATTCATCGACTACCAATGCAAGGCTCTTATGTTCTTTGATAAATTGCACCATGAGGTCGCTAGCCAGCATCGTTTCAGGTACAATCGTAATCGGTGTAATGATATCCTCTACTTTTTGCGGTTTTTTGAACATCTCTATCGAATGACAAAAACCTATGATATCATCTATTGACTCTTTATAAACTACAATCTTGGTATGGCCACTTTCAATAAACTCTTTCCTAAGTGCTTCTACTCCTTCATCCTGATCTATTGCTGAGATCTCTGTTCGAGGCACCATACATTCACGAATTTTTACTTTTTTAAATTCCAGTGCATTGTGAAATATTTTTGCATCCACCTCCATTTTATCTTCATCCACATTTTTAGCAATGTTCTCTTTGATGAAATTATTGAGGTCGGTAAGACCATACATTGGCCTTCCCTCTAGATAGTCTAACCCCAACAGCTTCGTGTTAATCTGCTTAACCATCCAGGTTACGGGGGTCAAGACAGTTTGCAACAACCACATAGGTACTGCAAATACCGACAGCATCTTATTTGGGTTGATCATAAAAATACTCTTGGGCAAAAACTCTGCGGTGGCTAAAACAATCAATGTGGAGATTACCGTCTGAACAATCATCACGGAACCATCATTATTGATAGGAGGGAAAAGCCAACCAGCTATCCATGGCCCCAATGCCTTCGCCATAAGGATCCCATAAAACACCAGCGACAATGTATTACCTACCAGCGTGGTAACTATGAATTTGGATGGTCGGTCAATAAAATCAGCAATGCATCTACCAATCATATCCTTTTTCTGAACCTGGAGTTGGAGTTGGAGCCTGTCCGAGGATATGAATGCCATCTCAATCCCCGAGAAAAATGCGGAGAAACTCAAAGTAATCGCAATCATATAGAACAGTTGATATTCCATGGGTTAACGGTCTCCGTCCTCTTGCTTGGCTTTTTGCTTTCTCATCTTATATAAAAGTAAAAGACTTATCGATAACATAAAAAAGAAATAGGCAAAACCGAAGCCTATAGTGATGGTCTGGTGGATGCCAATAATCAAAAAGACAAAGGCTAATGAAAATATGATGGTGTCAAGGAGTTTCATATTTAGACAATTTGTGGATAAGCCAATTTGCGGATTAGTTGATGATACTATTGATTGTTAAATACTGTCGTCCGAGTAAATTTTAAAAGGAACAAAAAAGTTCGATTATTATCAAATTTCAAGCTTTTTACTCCACAATGAAAAACACCCCTCTGTGTCTCCCCTCAAGGGGAGAATCGCGACTATCCCCTTGAGGGGATTATAGGGGTGTTCTTCTCACAGAAACACATAATAGTACGTTTTTTACTCGGACGACAGTAATTGTTAAACACATAATAATTACAATTCACCACTCTCCTTCAAGAGGAACTCACCTTCTGGGTTGGTAATAGAGTAACTGGAAAAATCTTGTGCTGCTTCCAATCCTCTACCATGTAGAATTTCTTCTTCACGGGTGATCGTTACAAATTTCTCCGTGTATATTTTCTCATCTGTAGGTAGCCAAAACAGTTCCTCGGTATTAAGCTGTTGTCCCGATTCGGTATTTATCACGACTACATCCTCTTGACCGAGCCACTCATTTTTCTCCTTATTGAAATACGCTTTGTTAGCTTTGATGGTGGACTCTAGTGCGCCCTGATCATCATAGAATTCTAGATACAATCCCTTGGGAAATTCTTGATTGCCGTCAGCATATTCCATTCTGTGAGGAGTCGTTCCCTTCACTTTGACCTGAGCCGAGTCACTATAGTAGAACACCACATCTTCCAGCTCCATCATCGGTCCTTCATAGACCTGGACCTCCAAGTCTCCTCCTAAGTCAACCGTGCAGGCGGAGACTACGAAAACTGATAATATGTAAAGAATGTTTTTCAATTTGTTAGCCAAGATTCTGATATCAAACTTTACTTCAAACTTTGTCAGAGTATATTTGTTAGAAGGTAGAACACCTATAAGTGAACTGTTCATTATCCAAGTAAACTCTGACAAAGTTGTAAAGTTGGCGGTTAAATTACAAACAAAAAAAGCTGCATTTGACTTCAGATCAAATGCAGCTTTTTCTCTATTGATATAAATTAATCTCTAGTGTCCAAAGTCACTGACTCACCTATCCAACACCCAGTGTTCATCACATCTCCTTTGTTGTAGTTTCTTTCGAACATCTCTTCTTTTGAGGGAAATTGTGCTTTTGCAGCAGCCATTAATTTGGCATTCCCCGCTTTTTGAAACTGATTGTAAGCCGCAATGTAAATCAAACGATCTTTAACCCTATCTTCTTTCTTAGAGCATTCGGCTGAACTTCCGAAGTATAGGTTACCAATATATTTGTAAGCATCCACATTAGATGGGTCTGCCGCAAGTGCTTTTCTATAGAGCGCTCTAGCAGATGCTTTTGCTCCAGCTTCTGCCTTCAGATGTCCAAGCTGCATGCACATGTCAGCTTTATCATCTCCAGTAGTTGCAAGTGTGAATGCTTCATTAAAATACTTTTCAGCAGTAGCCTTATCCGCTTGTGCCTTACATTTCAAGCCTAAGTTTTTAGCCAAGCCATATGCAGGCTCCTTCTCTTGGATCTTCTTTCCTGCTTCCAACCATAATGGATCGTCAGTACACTTACCCATCAACATAAATCCAAAAATACGTTTTGCCATTTTCATGTCATCAGGATTAGCTTTGAACTTAGGCCCTAAGTTATTTCTTACAAAATCACAATCAACAGTAATCAATTCACTAAGCATATCATCAGCCTTACTTCTCACCGATTCCCATTTTGCCACATTCTTTCCACCTTTGGCTACATTATGATCAATGGTCTCAATCAATCTGTCGTATTTTTCAAGAATTTGCTCATCAGACAATAACTTCGTTCTCAAACTATAGACTTTCAATACGGTCACATATGCTTGTGCATTAGATCTATCAAGATCTTTCCCTGCTATGTCAAATGCCTTTTCATACATTTCGTAGATATCTGCTGTCTTCTCTTTGTTTTTGATGTTGTGGATGTAGTTGTACAAAGCCTTCTTGGGAAATAGTTTCTTTTCTTCACCACATACTTCAATTCGTCTATCTACAATCCATAGTAACGAATCTACCAACTCAGACTTTCTCACAGGATCCTTCTCCGCCTTTGCCATGGCATTGTACATCCTTTCCCCCTTGATATAAATCGAAGAATTCAGGTTTGGTGCATTGGTCATCAGCCATTGCCATGGTGCTACAGCCGCTCTATAATTTTTAGCATTTACAGCATCACCATAAAGAACATTTTTTTCCTCTGCTGTAGCTTTATCCTCAGGCCAAGTCCATCCTTTACACTGTGCTTGAACATGTTGTGTTGCAAATAGAACTGCTATTGCAAAAACAAACCCTGATAAAAATTTCCCTTTCATAATTCTATATTAATATTAATCAAACTTACGTTTTATAAACCAAAGGCGATCATTGAATGTCAACCCTAGTTGTAGTCGGAAGTAACTTTCATCGAGCTGATTGCTACTGATGCTTCCTCTCTTCCCAAATCTAAATCCCATGTCCAAACTTGAAATTCCGCCTACAGGAATTGAACTTCCAAAATTGATGCCAAGATCATTGACTCCACTATTGTTTAACACATATGGCATTTTCTCATAACTCGCTCCTAAGCGATAGGTCATCCTTTTAAATATGCTACTAATGGATCCAGCATCTGGAGTATACTCACCTCCTATTGCCACGGACATTGAGTTTTGAAGTCCTTCATCTGATCCATCATAATTTTTGAAATTTCCCCACTGTTGCATGCGCACGTCCAGCCCTGCTAACCATTTTAGTGGTTTTCCAATAGACACCCCAAACCCGATTGTTGAAGGTAGTGTCATTGTTTTTTTGACATCATTTATTAGCGTGTCGGAAGCAGTCACAATATCACCTGTATTACGCGTTTCAAGCGTTTTCAATCTTTTAGTATTGACATCGCTTTGGAAATCATAAATCAATCCAAAATTCAAATATGTGCCCTTCTTGACCTCATACCTATATTGTGCCCCAATGCCAAAAAGAAAATCTGAAACTGCATCTCTGTCCAATACCGTTGGTACAATCAGCGTGTTTATTCCAGAACTTGTTAATACATTGGAGGATTCTCTTTTAATAGAACCGAAAAGATACTTCGCCTTAATACCAACTGATAAATCCTTCTTAATGCGTATCCCGTGTGCCCATTCCAGCTGCGCAAGTCCTTGGCTTCCTCTTTGTCGTGTTTCAAATGTGGCCTCATTGGCGGTGCCAGCATTCAGTGTGCCGTTGTCTATGAATTGATAGTCTACATTGCTGTATGGAGATAAAATCACGGATGACACCCACCTACTCGCTTTGATCGGAAAAGACATGCCCAAGTGGCTCAAATTCATGCTTCCTGCTTTCTGAGAGCCTGTTCCATCCGCAGTGGTACGAGATTCACCGATCACACCGGCCCCGTAGGTATAGATCGAATTGTAAACCAATAAGGCTGGGTTTTGGCTATTGATGTATCTAACATCTCCATTGCTTATTCCAATTCCTCCCATGCCGTAACTATTGGCTTGATATCCAGTATACAAATCGCCTACTCCTTGCTGAGTCAATGGCGAGTTGCTAACCTGAGCAAAACTGCTTTCAGCTAGGCAAAACACTACCAACAATATTATCCCTACTATTCTATACATTATATTCTAATATTCTATTGAGCCCGATTAAGACAAGATCAGACACCAGCTTTGTTTCTATTTTCAACTTATTATGAAGCCCTAAAGCTCCCCCTCCGCACATAATAATTCGCAAATGTGAGAATTTGTCTTTATACATCCGAATGATTTCCTCGATTTCTGCGATAGTTCCGTTAATCACACCACTTACTATTGCACTTTCTGTTGTGTCACCAATCAAATTATTTGCTTCACGCTCATCTATCAACGGCAAGTGTGCTGTGAAATTATGAAGTGCCTTAAATTTCAGATCAATACCAGGGGAGATCCCTCCTCCCAGATATTCATTTTTGCTATTTATGAAATCATAAGTAATACACGTCCCTACATCTATGATCAGCGTATTTGTATTCCTATTAATCGCATATGCCCCCACTGCTCCAGCTAGCCTATCTCTACCCAATGTCTGAGGTGTAGCATATTTATTTGTAATAGGGATCAGTGTTTTATAATTCAAATTCAGTACAGGACTCTTGATCTTATTGACCAACTCATCAACCTTTTGATTCACAGAGCTGATAATGACATTATTAGGGCTTAGGTCATTAACGTGTTTGGACAATGAAGCATACGAAACCCCTACTTCCTTGTTTATTAAGTTCCCATTCGAGAAAACCCCTACTTTGGCAGTGGTGTTCCCCAAATCAATTGCAACACGTATCACTTCATTATTCATGAACGTCAAAATTATAGCTAGTAAAATGGAATACAAAGAATCTTTTGGAAAGTCTGTCTAAAATGTCGCCAAACAGAAGGTGTTCGATTGGTAGTCTTTGGTTATAGATTTGATTAATATTATGCGAGAACATTGAAAAAACATGTCAGAAGCAAAGACTTATCATACAATTGGGCTGATGTCAGGAACATCCCTCGATGGCCTGGACATAGCCTATTGCGTATTCTCTATCATTAAAAACAAGTGGTCATTTCAAATCAAAAATACGTCTACAGAAAGTTACCCAAAAGACCTGCTTGATAAATTAAAAAAGAGCACACAGCTTTCTGGGCTGGACTTATGTTTGTTGGACATCGAACTCGGGAATTGGATTGGTGAAAAAACTATTCAATTTATTAAACTCCATGAATTGTCCGTTGATCTTATCGCATCACACGGTCATACGGTATTCCACCAGCCTGAAAAAAGGCTTACGCTCCAAATTGGAAATGGACAAGAAATCTTTAACTCGTGCCAAATTCCTGTCATCAACGACTTCCGATCTAAGGATGTGAGTCTTGGTGGGCATGGAGCACCTCTAGTACCAATTGGTGATCAACTTTTATTTGGTGAATATGACGGTTGTCTTAACCTCGGTGGTATTGCAAATGTTTCATATCAGCGAAATAACCAGCGCATAGCCTATGACATCACTCCAGTAAATATCGTGCTCAATATGTTGTCTCGTGAACTTGGCAAGCCCTATGACGATCAAGGGAGTATCGCTGGGCAAGGAAATATTGATGCTGTTCTGTTTCAAAAATTAAATGAGCTAGCATTTTACGATATAGACCCTCCTAAATCACTAGGATATGAATGGATAGCGACCAATATATTTCCCCTATTTGATGATTCACAGCTATCAATTGAGGATAAGCTTGCGACTTTCACAGAACATATTGCGCAGCAAATTGCTAAACAATTGCCCATTGGGAACTCATTGGTAACAGGTGGTGGTACTTATAATAATTTCTTGATAACACGTATTGATGAACAAATCTCAGGTGAGCAAAGTCTAGAAATTCCTAATGCAACGATACTGGAATATAAAGAGGCATTGGTCTTTGCCTTTCTTGGTGTTTTGAAAACTAGAAATGAGGTCAATTGCTTAAGCAGTGTCACTGGAGCATCAATGGATAATTGCGGAGGGATGATTTATAACAATTAATTCACAAAGGTGTTTGCAAGAACGACCGTGAACGTGTAGATTGAGGACTTTATAATTGGAGTTTCAGTGTATTATTGAGAATAATCTTAATAGTTGTCTACATCAACTTCGATATTCAAAAGAAATTTTTCAGTTTAGAAATTCTATAAAAAGTAGCTTGTGAGGAATACTTTATTGCGGATCATACCCCTTATTTTATTGCTTTTTCTATGTGCCCAAAGTGCCTTTAGCTTTGCTGAAGTTGCCGAAAGTGCTGATGTTATCAGTACAGCGGCAAGCGATGGAGGCAGTGATGCCGTTCATGAAGCAGTGCCTACCTGGACGATTATCCCCTTTTTACTCTTATTAGTGATGATTGCCACTGGGCCATTGTTTTACGAACATTTCTGGCATAAAAATTATCCAATAGTCGCGGTAGTTTTGGCTAGCTTGGTTGTGCTTTATTATGTATTTGTTATGCACAATGTGGGAAGTCCGGTCCATGCACTTGCTGAATACGTGCAATTTATTGCGCTACTCGCAGGGCTATATATCGCCTCTGGGGGGATCATGATCAATGTAGATCGCAAAGCATCTCCTGCGCTAAACGTTGCCCTGCTCTTAATAGGAGGAGTTCTCGCCAACTTAATCGGAACGACCGGAGCAAGTATGCTTCTTATCAGACCCTTTATCAGACTCAACAAAGGACGTATCAAAGCCTACCATGTGATCTTCTTTATCTTCATGGTGAGCAACGTAGGCGGTTCACTGACACCAATAGGAGATCCTCCATTGTTTCTCGGGTTCTTAAAAGGGATTCCTTTTTTCTGGACGATGACTAATAACCTCGTTCCATGGGCGTTCGCATTGATATTCTTGGCTGCAATGTTCTTTTTGATTGACAGGCGTCATACTGCTAATAATGACCCAGAGCTTGCGAATATTGAACATACCAATAAAATCAGCATGGTTGGTGCGAGGAATTTTCTTTGGCTAGGGCTGATAATAGGGTCCGTATTCTTAGATCCTAATGTTATTGATTGGGTTCCAGCCATTAACTACCATGGCCAGAAGTTTTCATTTGTAAGAGAGATCATCATGCTCTCAGTTGCCTATTTATCATACAGGTTTGCTAACAAAGAAGCTATTGATGGCAATGAATTTAGTTTCGAACCCATTAAAGAGGTAGCCTTTATATTCATTGGGATTTTTGGTACTATGATGCCCGCACTTGAACTGGTAAGTGACTTCGCTTCATCGCCAGAGGGTGCTAAAATGATCAACCATAATACGCTGTATTGGGGAACCGGGATACTATCTGGTTTCTTGGACAACGCACCTACTTATCTTAACTTTCTCACGGCTGCAATGGCATCTCAGAATGGAAATATTTCCAATATTTCGGAAGTTACTGCCTATGCCAATGGTGGAGTTTTCGAGAATTCAGTACTGTATTTAAAAGCCATTTCTGTTTCAGCGGTATTTTTTGGGGCATGCACGTATATAGGCAATGGCCCTAATTTTATGGTTAAATCGATTGCGGAAGGAGTAGGTATAAAAATGCCATCTTTCTTTGGCTACATTATTCGATTTACGATTCCTTTCTTGATTCCATTGTTAGTATTGACATGGGTTATCTTTTTTGCTTTTAGTTAAAAAATAAAAATCATGAGTGATTCCAAAATAGACCTTCTTTATCAAGAGTATAGCGAAATCAGATTCCTTGACATCAACAAAGAACAATTTGTATACCTGGTCAATCTGATGCCTGTTTGCCTATTGGCTATGAGCGATGGCATCATGGACAAGGAAGAATGGGCTACTGTAAAAAGCCTCACCAAAATTCTAGGAGAAGAATTTGCCTCTGCGGACTTAGGTGATGAAAAGGAAGAAAATCTAATGCTTATATATCGTGGAGAGATGCGTTATATGGTTAAGCATAGAGACAAATGGGAAACCAAATTCATAAGTGCTTTGCGAGAGTATTTCACAGTTAATGAAGGCGCCAAAGACTTTGTGGAAGAGACCATTGAGCTATTCGAAGATCAAATAGACGAAGACGAAGTATCGCGAATCAAAGGTTCCCTAGGGTTAAAGTAGCCTTTCGGATCACTTACTTTAGTGTCTCTAAGAAAACTCCAATAAGCCATGTCATTGCGAGGGACGAAGCAATCTCAATATGCTTTGTAACTCAGTATGAGGAGATTCTTCACTCCGTTCTGAATGACGATGTAGCGTTTTCTTAGAGACACTACTTTAGTTGGTTTACGATTGCTTCTAAATCTACCTTTTCCCAATTCTCTAAGATATTTGGACGACTCATCACCTCATCCATAATAGCCTTTTGCTTAGCTCCCTTTTCAATGGCTTCGGAATAGCGAATGTCTTCACGAAAAGTCACCATCGAATATAGAGGCACCCATTTGGAAGGAAATAATTCATGTAACTTTGCTTCAATCTTCTTTCTGGTTAAAAAATAATCGTCTGCAACTAAATCTCGCATTTCAATGAAATTTTGCAATGCCAGATCTAGGATGGCGTCAGCATCTGGCTTGCGGGATGCTTGGTACAAAGGCAATACCCTGTCCCAATCATCATCATGTTCATTGAGCATGTCATTGAGCACACGACAATCTTCAAAGCCAGAATTCATGCCTTGCCCATAAAATGGCACTATCGCATGTGAGGCATCACCTATCATCAGGGTTTTGTTTTTGATCCAAGGAAAACACTTGACTGTAAGCAATGAAGATGTTGGATTTTCTTTGTAATCAGCTAGTAATGTTGGCATCAAACCCACCGCATCTGGAAACACTTCATTGAAAAATGCCATGATCTCTCTGTCTGTCTTCAAGGTGTCAAAAGAACGTTCTCCCTCGAAGGGAAAGAATAGTGTACAAGTGAAACTGCCATCAGTATTCGGCAAGGCTATCAGCATGTAATTGCCTCTGGGCCAAATATGAAGTGCATGTTTCTCTATCGCAAAAGCTCCTGCATGACCCGCAGGAATTACCAATTCTTTGTAGCCATGATCGATATATCGCTGATTGTAGTTGAACCGGTCTGTTTTTTGAAAAGTCTGTCTGATTGCTGAATATGCGCCATCAGCACCTATGATAATATCAGCCTTGACTACATGAGTATTGCCTTCGTGCTCAAGTGACACTGTTGATTGTTCATGATCAACACCGAGACATCTATGGTCAAAATAGACAGAGACTCCTTCAGCCTCCGCCTTCTCTATCAATAATTGATTTAGTCCTCCACGAGATATTGAATTGATGGCCTGACCTTCTTTGCCATATGCCTGAAAAGTCAAGTCACCTTCCAGGTCATGCATCATGCGCCCATTCATTGGGATAATCATTTGATTGACTTCATTTTCGAGTCCTACCTCAGCCAGAGGTTTCCAACCACGGTTGCTTAGTGCCAGATTAATTGACCGACCGGCAGCAACTTTACTTTTACGCATGTCTGACCTACGCTCATAAATAGCAACTTGATAACCACGTTTTCGCAGATATACAGCCATCAATGATCCAACAAGGCCCGCTCCTATTATTGCAATCTTTTCCGTACTATTACTCATATCGTGTTTTTCAAAATTTCCACAAAATCATATGCCTCTTCAAATGTATTATACAAAGGAACTGGTGCTATTCGCACTACATTGGGTTCACGCCAATCGGAAATAACTCCAGCTGCTGTCAATGCATCAAAGACCTTTCTCCCATTTTGATGAACGAGTAATGACAACTGGCAACCTCTAGCTTGTGCTTCCTTGGGAGTAATAACTTCCAGTTTAGTTTTATCCAACTTCAACTCATCCAGTAGATGCGCTAAATAACCCGTTAGCTTTAAGCTCTTTTTTCTCAATGCATCTATACCAACTTCCTCAAAAATCTCTAATGATGCCAAGTGAGCTGCCGAGCTCAAGACATTGACATTGCTCAACTGCCATCCATCGGCTCCAGTCATTGGTTTAAATCCTTTCTTCATTTGGAATCGCTCCGACTCATCATGACCCCACCACCCAGCAAATCGAGGCAAATCTGAATTGTTGCCATGACGTTCGTGAACAAATATTCCTGACATGCCGCCAGGTCCTGAATTCATGTATTTATAGCTACACCAAACGGCAAAATCTACCTCATTGTCATGGAGATTCACTGGGACATTGCCAACTGCATGGGCCAAATCAAACCCACAATATGCTCCAACATCATGGGCTTTGTGAGTTATCATTTTTAGATCAAAAAACTGTCCTGTATAGTATTGTACTCCTGCCATCATCACCAATGCCAATTGATCTCCAACCTCCTCTATGGCTAACAAAATATCTTCTGATCTTAATGTGTGTTCTCCCGCTCTTGGCTTCAATTCAATCAAAGTATCCTTTGGATCATATCCATGATATTTGATCTGAGTTTCTAGCGCATACTGATCTGAGGGAAATGCACCAACTTCCGTAATGATCTTGAATCTTTGAGCAGTCGGGCGATAAAATGAGACCATCATCAAATGTAGGTTTGTTGTCAAATTATTCATAGAGACTACCTCTGAAGGTTTTGCGCCTACTATTTTGGACAATTGCTCTTTACTGAATTTGTGATAGTACATCCATGGACGTTTTCCATTGAAGTGTCCCTCCACACCCAATTCTTGCCATGATTTAAGTTCTTCCTCTACAAACTTGCGCGTTGACTTTGGCTGCAAGCCCAATGAATTGCCTGTGAAATATATGGTATCCTTCCCTTGATGCTGGGGAATGTGAAATTGATTCCTAAAATCCTTCAGAGGATCTTCTTTATCTAATGACTGCGCGTAGGCACGAGAGTTTTCATATTGCATTTCCAATATTAGTTGATCTTACGAACTCTTGCAATCACTATTGAAACATATCCATTTGTGTGCCCAAGATTACCCCCTCATGTTTGAGTAGCCATTCTTTTTTATCAATGCCTCCAGCATAGCCAGTCATACTGCCATCGCTTCCAATTACCCGGTGACACGGAATGACTATTGGAATTGGGTTTTTGCCATTGGCAGTGCCTACTGCCCTGATCGCTTTCAAGTCACCGAGTTTTGCGGCTTGCTTTGCATAGGTGGTTGTCTTGCCAAAAGGGGTATTGTGCAACTCGTTCCAAACGGATTGTTGGAAGTCAGTACCTGCTGGTTTCAAGACTAAATCAAATGCTTTGCGTTCATTGGCAAAATACTCCCTGAGCTGTTTTGCGCATTTTGCCACTTCTTTAGGAGCTACATTACTGGACTGTTTATCATCAGTCGCAAAAGAGATCTCAAAAATAGCCTCATCATTGCCAGTGATCCTCAGCTTGCCTATCGGAGAATCTATCACAATAAATTCTCTGTGGTCTATGTCGTAGATGGATTCTTGGGGCATGAAAAAATATTAATGATTTGTAAAAATAATAAAATTAGTAGGTGAAATAACCATGGTTAATGTGTAAAAAAAGCTGCCTCAAAAATTGAAGCAGCTTTTAACTAAATATCAAATTCTTCAGTTATTGAAATATCATCCTCCCAACAGATCGTTTTCTGCAAAAGGAGTAGGAAAAGCATCCAATGCATTATCCCCAGCTC
>Ga0209634_1000838_pt1 | contig 23270 bp, 13 predicted proteins | sample LinPmetageLP40_FD_184043 | JGI IMG/M metagenome (GOLD analysis project Ga0209634, IMG submission 184043) | Marine viral communities from the Pacific Ocean - LP-40 (SPAdes) (version 2) | ecosystem: Environmental > Aquatic > Marine > Oceanic | place: Pacific Ocean | collected 2010-08-26 | reverse complement strand
GCATAATACCCTAATAAACCACTGGTTTGCCATTCTGCGTTTTTTACATAAAATACAAAGTATGTAGGATATGACGGCGGTGAACTTGTAGTTGAAAAGTTTGCTGTAACTTCTGTTGCAGTGATTGCGGTTACTGGCCCTATTTTAGTTTTAACACCAGTACTAGGGTGTACATAGTACAAATCGTCACCTATTTGTAAATCTTGAGGTGTTTGATTTGCAAAAGTATATTTTCTTAAATTTGTACCAGCGCTAGCGTTACCTGACCAATCTCCAATACCTTGTATATTTAGTGCTTTAGTATCAATAGTGCTTGCGGTTTCTGTAACGCCTTTAATATAGTTAAAATATTTGTTTTCTTTTTCAATAAAAGCATTTATATTTCCGTCTTGCTGATCAGTAACAATACTTGCGCATGTCCATCCGCTATCACCTTCATAATTTAGTGTTCTAAAATTTTTCATATTAGCAGGCGCTTCGTTTAATACAAACTCTACATAAGGGGTAACAGTTGTACCATAAAAAGAGCTATGGGTTGCGTTAGTGTGATGTTCATATATTCTACCTTGCTTGAATGTGTAATACTTATTGGTCATACTAATACCTGCTTCAGGTACAAATGACTTTTTACTAACCCATCCATTAACTGATTCGGAAAAAGATAGAGTACTGTTAACATTGTAGGTATGAGTGCTAATATTGTATTGATGTTTTTTAACATCATACGACCCTACCATTAGTCCTGCATTGCTAATTAAGCTATCTCTAAAAAAATCTTTCATACCGTAATTAGATATAGCTTCCATACCGTCCATTGAATGCCTTACAACAACACCATTGTTTCTATCTGTAAAATAAGATCTGTGTGTATATGATGCAAAACTTTCTGGATTTTTACTTATACCATAATCTGAATTATACGGTATTGCTTGTCCTAATACAGCTTTGTTTGAAGTTATATTTGTATTGCCATCAGCATTAAATAATGCGTCCTTGTTTGTTAATATTTTTACAACTTTATTTTCGCAATACGCTATTATGTCGTTTTGTCTTGTATGTAACAGTTGTATACTGCCATAGTCTGGATTTAAATCTTTAGTAATATCTTCTGCAATAATAAATTGGTTTAATCTATTTAGTGCATTTTTATTGTTATATATTTGAGAAAATATTAAACTATTCTTTTTCGTTTCTTCTATATAAGGCTTGTCTTCAAATACAGTAGATACTCTTACTCCTTTTCCTAAGTTTGCCCCGTTGAAAGTATCTCTAATTGTAAATGACTCAACGCCATTTGAAAAACTAAAGCAATTATAGTATAATAAAACATTGTCATTGCCATGAACTCCCCCTGACTCACAGGAAAAATTTTCTTGAGTTTCAAAATAAATATCAATGTCCGTGTCATCTTTTGGTAGGACCTCAAATATTGGAGGCTCCGGTATACCTACTAACTGATCTTCTTTTCTAAATTGTAATACAGAAATTTGCATTATATTGTTATGAGTAGTTACTTCTCTGTCACCATTAAAAATTAAATTTTGTGCTAACGGCTGATCTAATTTTATTAGATAAACAGCGTCACCATCGTTAAATGCTGATACGCTACTACCTCTTTCAAGATACTTATATACTCTTTCAATCTTATAGACATTATTATCAATCGCTTGATTTGCTATAACCTGTCCTCTTGATCTGTCAAATTTTAAATAAACAGGATTATCTGTATTATAATTGTTTTTATTTGATGGGGCTTTTTCTAATCCAGTAATTAAAGGCAATGTAGCATACTTTGATGCTCTAGAGTGAAATTTAACATCTGTTCTTATACAGAAATGATAACCTTGGTCTAATTCTGAATTGGTGATAAAGCCACGCGAAGCAAGATAAGATTGCCCTGTACTAGTTCCTAAATGATTTAAAGCTCCATTAAAACCTCCCGATACCGGGCTTAAAGCTGTACTTTTCCCGTTTCTTGTTACAGAAGAATCCGTATTTGCTTTTCCCCCACCATACATATGAAATTGTCTTGGGTCATCATCACCTTGATCACCGTCTAAAGATATTGTGCTAAGTACTTGTAAATTATTTAAATCGTCTTCTCCTTTTAATTCAGCTAATATAGCGCTATCATTTTTTATTTTAATAAAAAATTTACCCTGGTATTCTTCTTTTCCGCTTTCATCCACGTGATCAACAACAACCATCTTAACACCACCACCATAAGCATCTGCTGCGTCGGAAGAATTATTTGCTGTTGAATCACCTCCAACAAGAGTAGCACCTCCTGATGATGATCCGGATGCGTTTAACAACTTATCTTGATCGTAATTATCATAAAGTATTTTTATATCGTCACCAAACTCTTGTGTAAAATGCAATTCAAAATCATTGTCAGACTCTAAATCTAATTCTTTATTTGCAATTGTATATACGTTTGTTTCGCCAGAACCAGTAACAAATTTTACTTTTGCGCCAGGGTTTAAAAAATTGTAAGCCTCTCTACTAACGCCGTTAGCCGTATTGTTGCCAATTTTATTACCACTATCTATATTAGTTTCTTGCACTTTGTACATTGCGCTAACAGTAATTCTGTTCCTGCCAATTACAGGTGTACTGCCTGGTTTTAACAAATGTTGGTCTAGATCTTGTTCGAAGTTTTTACTAAATACAAAAACATCTGGAACATAAATTTCTTTTAAAGGTTTTGCTAAAAACTCAGGTGGTGTTGTATATTTATCTATTACTTTAAATTCTTGAGTAATATTTGAAATATTATTACCTCTTTTCTTTTTTATTACTATAGAGTCATCAACATCAACTTTATTAACATCTGCAGAAGGGATAGCTATATATATAAAACCTTCTTTATCTTGATAAAAACTATCACCAATAAAATTGTGAGTTGGTTTTGCTATTTCTTTTATAAAATACTTGTATGTTTTTGCAAACGCAGGTGGATTAGAAGTAATTTTTGCTGTAAACTGTGTAGAAAATGAAGAGGTGTTTTGGCTTGTTTTGAAAATGCCCGAGTTACTAGTTAATACGGGTGTTTGTCTACCGAACTCATCCATGTACACCACACCAAACTGATATGTTCTTTTGGATTTTATAGATTGCCTTTGCGCAATATTAGCGCTTCCTGGGTTGTATCGGTTTTTTAATTGAATGTCAAATACAGGCAAAACATCGTTGTTACTTGAATCTTTCAAATCAAAGTTTTCTGTATAATTGCCATACACTAATCTATTTGCGGTAACTTCTTGAGATTTTGCTCTTTTAGGTACACTATCAAATAATCTTAATAATTGATTAGATGGTATAGTTTTAAATATTTGATCGTCTTTAACTTGGAAAGTAGTAGCAATTGTTCCGTTAGACTGTCTTTTTATAACATCAACAGAATAACAATTAGAACTTACTGAGTCTTTGTATATAATATCTATTTCTTTTACGTCTGCAGATATTCTATCAGATAAATTTTGTAAAGTTAATGAACGAATACTGTTAACCATAGCCAAATTTTGACCAGCTTTTGTATCGTATTCAATACCTGTACCAGCGCCCACTGTAGGGTCTGGTAAAAATGCTGCATTAGAAAACGGTGAAAAGCAAGAATACTGTCCGTTATCGTATTTATATCTATATGCAAATCTAGCAAACTTTTCTTTAAATAAAGGCTCATCTTCTTCTAATAAACAAGAATACTCCACCCCACCTCCTGGTGATTTTTCAGATAAAGTTAATATTGTTGCTGTGAATGAACCAACGTTTGAGCCAGTTTGAGTGTTATCAAAAGCAGTTAATTTTATTCTAGCTTTAATAGTTTTTACAGTGTTATCAGTTTGCGTGAAAGAGTGCGTTAACACAATAACGTCACCAACTTGATAATTTGGATTTTGTGCACCATCACCATTAAAAAATCTGCTATAATCAGATGTGCTACTACTAAATGAAGTTCCGGTATTTATAGAATTTACTAAATTACCAACGCTTGTTGACGCTCCAAAATCAGCTGTAATCTTTATTGTTCCGCCTGGATTACCAGCAGTACCTAAACCCCCTCTTGAGGAGCTGCTCATACTTAGTGTAGGTGCAACTAAGGGTGCTTTTTTAATTACTGTTATTTTATCAGCTGCTAAACCTGTTGACGTAGAACTAGCTGAACTATGAGTTAAAGCTTTCCAGTATTCAATATCTACTTGTCTAGGCTCGTTTAAATCATCTGTAAAATATAAAACACCATCTAAAACATTAGCCCCTGTGATATAGTTGTCAGTATTAAAATTTAAAATACTACCTGTGTCACATAAAACAGTGTCGTAAGCATTACTTGAAGTATTGTATTCCGCTATTACATCTTTACTAGCATGTGTTATAAAGTAATATATTTTTTGAGATTCAACATCCTTACACACACCTATACATTTAGCGCTTTGACCAAGCGTAATACTTGATTTTTCAGTATTACCTAAAATATTCTTTAAAGCACCTACGTCGCTACCGCTAGAGTAGTCAACATCAATGTTTAAGGCATCTCTATATTCACCATTGGGAAGTAATCTTTCATCAAGGTCTTTGTTCATTTTACCTTTAATGAAAGCATTTTTAATTTCTGGCATACTTTAGTGTTTTAAAACTTTAGATTTATTTCTCATTACTTGAGCAATTTCACGAGGGTTAAGATTAGCTAATCTTAATTTAGCATTTCTCATTGCTGCAAATCTGTCTCTCTTATATCTATTAATTACGTATTCAGGAGAATTTGCTCTTGCACTCATTACAGCATACACAATGTGTTTGTATATAGCTTCCTCAGCAAATTTATGTACTTTCATTTCATCATCAGTGCCCATACTGTCAGAAACGTACTTTAATGTTATTACTTTACCAACTAAATCAGCACTAAAATGTATTTTTCCATTTACTTCGTCCATAATAAAGTTTCCATTTCTTGTTGCTAATTCAGGTGTTAAACCAAATCTACCGCCATATCCACTTGTTCTTTCATTTAAACTATCTATATCCCCCATTGAGTCATCTACAAATGTAGCAGTAACATTATCCATATCGGCTTGCTTAAAGCGAGTTTGTGTTGTAGGTGTTTGGGTTAATAAACTATCGTCATTATCAAATAAATAGCTATAGTCACCAGCCTGTGCTATTGATTGGGATGGTATAGATGTTAATCTTGCTGGGTATAAATGGTGTTCCACACCTAGTGCATCAATTCTTGACATTTGTACATAATCAACATAATCTTGCGGCATAACCATAGCTAAGCTATCTGGCACTTCAATTTCTTGTATTTTTTCAACTTTAGATATATCATAGCTAAACTCTTGAATACCCCTTTTAGTATGAAATAATATATCTGTTCTTTTAATTCTAGGAATTATTTTATCTTTACCTACGTAAGAAACCATAAAGTTATTAACTATATCATTTAAAGATATATATCTATAGTTACCAGATATTATAGGATTTGTAATAGTTGCCTGAATAACATCTCCAACACTTCTGCCTGATGCAAATATTATTTTACCAGCGTTTGATCCTGAGGAAGAGTAGCTGTATAAGTTATCTTCTATTTCAACATCGTTGATAAAAACAATAAATTTTGATTTTGCAGTTGGTAAAGGGTCTAATGTTAATAAAAACTCAGTTTGATTTGCAGTTGCTGTAAACCTCTGCCCTGGAGTATAATATTGGTAATGTGTTTGATTTATAAATGCCATGTGTTATGCTTTTTCTTGTGTTACACTTTTAGTATCTTCTCCACTAGCCATTGCGTAGATAGAGTTATCTTTTATTACTATTCCAGCTAATGCTAATATTTTAATTACTAACTCTGGCTCTTCTGATTCGTGCAGCTCAAAATTAGTTGATGTAGCTGAATTGTATAGCCCAGTTGCGCTATTAGCCGCCCAAGCTGCTGCAGCGGGGACTTTAACATAGTTTGCATATATACCGCTAGTTATCTGAGTATTGTTAGTGCCGTACACCTTTATCCCGGCAGTATCTCTAATATATATAGGATAAGTATTTGTAGGTTTTGTAAGTGGAGATCTTTGAATATATAACCATTCTTTTTGGGTTACTTGTTCTATATCTCTACAATCAGGACAATTGTTTAATACAGTACCTAATCTATATAGGTCTGCGGGAAGTGTAGTGCCTCCGGTAACAGATATTCCTGTTTTTTCAAATGCACTTATTTTTTCTTCGAGTATTTCAACCATGTCGGAATAATCTGTTTGGTTACCTGGAACTCTTAGAAATTGATTTAGGTCATAAAAATATTGTTCAAATATGTCAAGCTGTGCTTGATTTGCAATAGTGTTAAACTCCTGAGGCGTAAGATAGCCTCGCTGTTCTTTGTTTGTTATAGCTAATACTCTTTGGTATACTGTGTTTACGTTTACTGCCATTATATTTTTATTATAGGTTAAGGCCCACAAAAGCAGGCCTTGCCTACATTTTGTTTACTTTAGTTTCTTTTCAATAGTTTGGTATACTTCAACCCCTTCATCGGTTTTAAAGTATTGTGCTAAAGCAGAGTACGGATTTTCATCAAACGGAACTGTCATAAGTTTTCTATCATTTGTTCCCCACATAAATGTTCTTTGGTCATTTGATAGTTTAATAATACCTAATTCAGTAGCTTTAATTCCAACATTTCTAATATTTATGTTTTCATCATTAGCCAATTCTAAGAACAAGTAAGGGTTTTGCCTAGCAAATAGCAAGCAATCTCTTTTAATCTCCTTAGAACTCATCGTAGATACTTTATTTCCGAATTCTGTCCTTAATATAGCCTCCATACGATCTATATCTAATGTTGTAGCTAAATTTAATGCTTTAATTTCAGCTTCAATATATTCCATATCATTTTCAGCAATTTCAATAGGATTAAATTCTTGAAATTTTTGTCCATTCCAAGGATGTATATCTAAAAAATTCTGTAATGTTTGTTTTTCTTTTGGTACAAATAATTGTCCATCTCTAAAAACAATATGACTTAATCTTTGCGGCCCTTTAAATTCATCAACAAATACTGTTTTTTGATTTTCACAATATTTCATTTCTCTTTCATATCCTAATTTCTCATCAAACCAAAATAGACCTCTACTTTTTAATACATACACAATAGGTGTTTGATTTAAATTTAATTCATACACTTTGTCTTTGTATACTTTTTTTGTTTCTTTTTTAACCTCAACAGGTTTTTTAGCAACCTGAGTTACAGGTTCTTGCTTTTTTACTTTTTCCATAATATAATATAATTTAATAGTTTAAAAAAGTAATAGTTACCCCCGTACAAAATACGAGGGTAAAAATTACAATAGTTATTAAGAGCTAAACTTGATAAAGTTGTTAGCAGCTTGTGTTACTAAACATCTTTCAGAAAGATAGTGAATTTCCATCTTGTCAACACCTGATGCAGTAGCTCCGCCAACTGATCCAGTGATCCATGATTTCATTCTTCTATCATCCATTTCAGAAGCTCTGTATCTTACGTGTAAGAAAGGACGTCTAACATTTTTACCTAATTGTTGGTCATAAACTGAAGACGTACCAGCTGGTACTAAAAGTCCTTTTAATCCACCTACGTGACCTCTTGTAGAAGCATCATTAAGATATTTCCAGTCAGTTTTGTAGAAGTCATAAGAACCTCTTCTAAATCCAGTAAAGCCTAAATTAAGTGCCATGTCAGATGAGTTTTCAAATACACCGTAATTAACACCACCAGTTACGTGAGGGTTTAATCCCGCAAGTAAATCATCAATGTATAAATTAGCGTCTCTATCTAAGAATAACATATTCTCTTCAATTGAACCTTGTTTGTCTAATTCTTTTAATAATAAATCAAACTCAGCAAGTTTATCAGCAGCAGGTGTTGCAGCATCAAATTGATTTGTTGCCACCATACCTCTACTAGCAATTGCAGATAATAATCCTTCAGATCCATCTGGTACATCCGCTACTGCGTTTGCATGAGATTTTTCTGCTTCAATCATTGTCATTTCTAAGTAGTCTTCGAATCTTACTCTAGTGTCTCCTTCAGCTTTCATGTACCATAGGTAACCTGCTTGTCCAGCTTCTCCACTTACTTCAACCCACCCAATTTGAGCAGTATCAGAACCAGAAATTTCAAAGTGATCTTTGATAATCATTGGCTTGTTAGTGAAAGATTTGAATACAGGCTCTACAGAATTAGTCATGCTGTCAGTACCTTTGTTAAATTCAGAACCATAAACGAAGAATTTAATCGCTTGGTTATCAGTAGTTGCGATACCAGCTAAATCATCAACATTCTCAGCGCCGTAAGGCTTGATAGTTAATGTATTAGTTGCAGTCTCGATACCAGCTGTAACAAAAGCTTTAAATACAACGCTATTAACCACAGCTACTACAGTAGCTCCTTTTCTAATTGCGTGTGCTTCTGTTGCACCAGAATCAATACCTACGATAGCATCGATTGCTCCTGTAACAGGATTAACCTCTCCAGTGTAAGCTAAGTGTAGTCTACCTTGCTCAGACCAAATTACTTGATCAGAAGCCATAGGCATTTCTGCACCTACCATTCTCAAGAAAGAAGAAACAGATCTGTTGCCATATCTTTCAACTTCTTGAGCATATAATTCAGGTAAATACTGTTGTGCCCAGTTTTCTCCACCTGAATGAAAATTTAAATAGTTACTCTGCAGTGTCATTTTTTGAGATGCAGGAGAAACTATGCTGCCAGCCGATGGGCCAGCAAATGAAACGTTTGTTGCCATTTTTTAATAGTTTTTAATAGTTTTTTAATTTTAGTTTAATTCCAGATAAATCATCGCCACTAATAACTCTTGCTTTCATGCCACCAATTTTAACCTCTTGATGTGTTGATCTTGGGTCCATATTAATGTTTTTTGAAGACTTAACAGATTGCTTAATAGCATCTGCCTTGCCTTGCTCATAAAAATGTTGAGCTATAGAGTCGGGATTCATCGCGGTAAATAAAGCTTTGTGATAACCAGGAGCATCTGCCATCTTGTTTTCTTTATCTAAGAACTTCTTAGTAAAGTTATTGATGTCACTCTGGGTTTCTCTAACATTATCTACATTCTTCACATTAAACCTAAATCTCTTGTCGCCGACATTATATTCAAAACCTTTGAATTTATCATTAAAAAGTGAATCAGTTTTATTGTTAAACGCTTCTCTTTGAGATTGCGCTATTTCTTGATTCTGGGTAGACTCCTCGTTGTACCTATTAAAAAAGTCTAATGCTTCTTTTGCTTCGGGGGTTAGTCTATTACCAGCTTTAATTTCTTTATAGTAATTATCTTTTTTTGATTCAAGTTGTGATTTTGCTTCAGCAACTTCTTCTTTAAAAGCTAATTTTTGTCTTTTAATAACTTTAGGATCATCAACCTCTTCATCAAAAGAAAATTTGTCATCAATTAAGAATACAATTTCTTCGGATGATAGATGAGGTTTTGTTTGAGTATAATACTCATGAAGTAGATCCATGTTATCAAACTTCTCATAATCTTTGTTTAATTTTACATAATCTTCCAAATTGCCACCTGTTTCATTTATAAACTTAACTAAGTCTTGAATATTTTCAGGATACTCTATTGGTTTTTGTGCTTCTTCTTTCTGTAATACTTTTTCTTGTTCCGGTGTGGTAACGGTATTTTCAACGCGTTCCACCACTCCTGAATCGTCAGTTGTGTTTTCTTCATCTGTAATTTCTTGCAATACCGCTTCTTCTACATCTTCTTCTTGTCGTACTTCTTGCAATTCCACTTTGGCTTCTTGCCCAGTTTCTTCAACCTTGCTGTCTCCGCTAGACACGCTATTTTCTGCTTCTTGTTCTTGAACGGCATCTTGCTCTTGTTTAGGGGGTTGTGTTAAATCTACTTTGTACATACCAGACTCTTTATCAAATCCGGAGTCTTTCTGTACTTCTTGTTCTTTTTCTTGTATAGACTTTTCTTCAGTCTCTACAACTTTTACTTTTAATTCTTCTGCCATAATAAAATATTATATGATTATACAATTTATATATTACTTAGGATCAAATGTACCTAAGTCAAAATCTCCGCTTAAAATATCATTTCCACCTGATTCAAAACTTTTTGGCGGTAAGTTATTCTTACGTTGATTTATAAGCTCGCTTTGTTGGCTAGCTTGTATTTTTGTTCTTTCGTCTTTTCGATTCTCTTTTTCAGAGCTCTTTTGTTTCTCAACATTGTTCTTTGCTCCATGCAACTGCATATTCATTTGGAACTCTAAATTCATTAATTCTTTTTTAAGAGCTGCTTCCGCTTGTAGCTTTTGCATATCTAATTGCCCTTTAGCTTGCTCTAATTGAATTTTACTTTGCATTAACGCTTGTTGTTTCTGAACCTCAGCTTGGGCAGCAACTTGTTGTGCTTGCGCATTTGCCTGTGCTTGTGCCTGTATATTTGCTTTAGCAGTTTGCTGATCTTGTTGTTGCTTTTTCTTTCTTCTAAGTTTTAACAATTGATTTGCTAATTTAACATTCTTTATCATTCTTATATCAATAGCATCTTCAAGATGAATGTTGTTTTGCCCAATAGCAACTTGAATATTATTTTCTAACATTTGCTTTTCTTCTTCATCAGGTTCGAGCTCTAAAAATATACCAAAATCATGTAAATGCAATTCAGATAATTCATTTAAAGTTGCTACATTATGAGAACCTATACTTTGAACAAACGCTGTTGCTGTAGGTGAGTACTCTAAAACATCAGATATTCTTAAAGATATTTTTTCTGCTGTTTCTGTTGTTAGGTATAAACCGCTTTGTAATATATGTCTAGTTGCTGTATTACTATTTGCTGCTGCTAATTTTTGCACACCAACTAAAGCATTCCTGTCTGGGCTACTACCATCTCTAGCTTCGTTTAACCCTGTAGCATCTCTTATCATTTGCATATAATAGTTATATGTACTAATCAATGCTGTTAATTTATTTGTACCTGCGCTATTATTTATTTCTTGTATAGGTATTTTACCTGGGTTCATATCACCGTCTGAAGTAAATGATCTACCGATTATACTACCTGTTTGGAAGAACATATTCAATGCTTCTTGAGGATTGTAATTACTCCCGTTACCTAAATCTATTTCAGCTAAACCATCTGCATCAACGTAAACCCCATCTGGAACCATCCTTGAAAGAATTTGTTGAATTTTTAAATGAGTTAACTGTATCATATCAGCAAAGCTAGTAACTCTGCTAACTAAAGACTCTATATTACCATTATACATTCGAGGCGCAACAATAGAGTAATTCATTTTTACTTTATTCGCATCGCTCTTTTCTCGAAGCATGTTTTCGCAAAGATTCCATTTTAAAAGTTTCTTTGCTCCAGGTATATATATTCCGTCATAAAGAACTTCCACGTTTTTTGCTATACGTTCGAACTTCAATCCTTCCGTCGTTGGTGGATTAAAAGCATCAGACTTTTTAATTATTTTTTCTGCTCCAGTTGCTGTTTCTTTTACTTTATAAACTTCATTCATATACGTTTTATAATTAAAATATAAAACTTCTATTGAATTATTATCGGTCTGGTCAGATCTTGATGTATACTTATTAAATAGATTATAACTAGATCCACCGTTTTGAATTAAAGATTTTAAATCTTCATCTGTTAAATCAGGGAATTCTTTTTTAAGATCTATTAATGTTATTGTTTTCATTTCGCCCACATAATAGATGTCGTCAAAATAAGGTGATTCAGTATGTGAGTAAACTATATTAGCAGGATCTACGTATTCTATTTTTATTCCTTCAGAGGTATTAAATGTGTTTTTAACGCACCCTATACCAACTACAGCTAAATCATAGTAAAATCTTTTCTTAGTTAATTCGTAATTATTTAAATTAAAAACAGTAGAAATAGCTTGCTCTTCAGCAATTTCAATAGCTTGCTTATAATCTAACTGCATATGTAATTGTAACTCCTCGTTATTTTCCGGTAGCTGATCAGCAGGCATTCTTGATAAATCTATTCCAAAATTTTGCGACACAAATTGATTTATATCCTGTGTTTGCATATCAACCATTATACTTTCCATATATGCTGTTCTTTGGTTTACACCAAATGGATCTTGAGAAAAAGCCTTTATATCGTATGTTCTTTCAGCAATACCGTTAACAACTATATCTACAAACTTAGGTATAATAGGAACTGGTTTCCAGTCTAAATTAAGGTATGACAAATCTCCATTGATGGACAATTCGTCTTTGTATTTCTGTGTTGACTGCTCACCTCTTGCGTACAATCTTAACTTATGAAAATTATCTTGGTTAGTTAAATATCTGTTTATACCAGATGATTTTTTAAACCATTCATTTTCTATAGCTTTAGCAATTTCTAAGCCGTATTCCATTGATAATTTTTCATCATCACCAACGGCTTGACTTGGAAAGTAGTTTTTCATAACTGATTCAGCCATAATTCTTTATTATTTTTGATAGAGTTCCTTTATTTTCGTATTTATTCAAAGTGATATTAACTTTTTGTCTTATTAACTCAGCGTTAGGTCTATATTTATTTTTATTACATGCCATAATTGCTAACCCTGAGCTTATAGCTGCATCAAACTTTGTTCTCTTGTTTATATCAAATTTAGCCCAATCGTTTAATGTTCTATTAAAATATAAATTTCCGTACTGGCCTTCGTCTATAATACCAACGTAATCATTTATATATGTTTCAATTGCAGCAGCATGAGCTTGTCTTATATCTTCGCTTGAGTTAGGTATTCCACCTATTTCTTTTTCTGTAATTGATAATTTATTTCTAGCTCTGTCTGGTCTATTCATACTAAAACCTCTATAGCCTCTTCTTTTTATATAATATAATAATCTTGGTTTATTGTTTTCTGCAAGTAGTGGCATACCATAAAATACTAGTGCCATTAACATATCTTCAAAAAACATTTCTGCAGTTTGTGGTCTAGCCACATATTCTAAAAAAAACATATTAGCAGGAGCGTTTTCCATACTAAATTTTGTTAATCCGTGCAAAGAACCTTTAGAGCCTTGCCCATCTGTTGTCCCTGATATATCGTAACTATCACAACCAAAAGCACCCATATGCTCATTGCCTGGATATTTTGTACCGTTTTTAATTATAATATTATTCTGTAACTTTAAACTTGGTACCCAGCTAACTTTAAATCTTCCATTAGGGTTTGGTGAAAATTGAACTTTAGTATCTTTGATACCGTTTTTCCAAGAAAAGCTACCAGTAGTAACACTTGACATATTAGCAACTTCGTCATTGTAATCTATTTGCTCATATATCTTAGCTAAGTTAAATATACTGTTTTTAGTTTCATCTCTGAAAGCGTGCTCCTCTGTCCTTGGGAATTGTCTGTAAAATTCATTTAATGCGTCTTGGTCACCTTTTAAGCCATCAACTTCATTTTCCCAGTGTTCAATAACGCCAGTGTCAATTTCTTCTCCGTGTACATCTTTAACTTCTGTTTTTGGTGTTTCGAATACAGGTATTCCATTAGAATCAATGAATCCCTCGAAGTTCCATTCCATAGGTATGAACAAAGAATATAATCCTGAGCGAGTCTGCCCATTGCGGTTTCGTTTTGTAACATCTGAATTGTTATATAGTTTTTTAAAGTTTTCACCTCCTTTGTCTGATGAGTTGCTTGTTGATCCCATCATACATTTTCCAATAATTCTGCTACCTAATCTAAGGGTGGTTTTCGTAACACGCCAGTTGTTGAGGATGTTCTCGGGGCGCTCCCATTTACCGGCTTCGTCATGAACGAGGAGGGCGAGTTTCTCACCATCATAGGAGTTATCGCCGGTGTTTTTCCAATCGATCGTGGTGTCCAATCCTTGTATATCCTCGATGGCTTCGTTGGCGGTAAGTTTTCTTCTTGTGAACTTACTTGCTGGGACTCTGAAAGCGAGCTCGGTCTTGGGCCTGTCCATACCATCCTGGATGGGCTTGAAAAAGAAGGGATAGTTAACTGATATGGGAACCACCTTATCGGTAAACATCTTCTTGGCATCAGCCCCAGATTTAGATAAAATTCCATATCTCGAGTCCGAGGATATGGTCGCCAAATTGACCACCTCTCCTGAGGCCATGAAAGAGAAACCAGATCTACGGTTCTTGAGGTAACACATCCCATAGGATCGTATATCTGCCTTACAAGCTTCCCAGAAAAGGAAGAATAGTCTATTTGCTTCTCGAAACTCTGGCTTCCCAATATCAATCTTGGTCCACTGCAGGTACATGTAATGAGTACCAGTAATGTAAGTGCGAGCCCCTTTGTTATAAAACCAAAAACCTTCTTCTCTTTTAATAAATTCTGAATCGATATACCCATGCCATTTGTTTTTAAAATCTGATGGCAACTCTCGCCAGTCAAATATTGTTTTTATTTTTTGTAATTCCTTAGGATATTCTTGAACTTCCCATATATTATTACCCTTAAAAACATCTTTAGGCTGCTTAGGTAAAGCTATTTTAAGATTTTGTATCTCATATATATCACCTATCATGCCTGTCTTGCTTATAACAACAACATCATGCTCTTTATTATATCCGTATTTCCACTTTTTTCCTTTATTAAGCCTTTTAATAGTATTAATTTTAATAGGCTCTATAATATTATATAATGACTGCTTATACATTACTTAGATCTTCTTTCAGCAAAACCTTTAAAAGCATCTTCTTTTTTACTTAAAGGCTTGTTATCTAATAAGGCTTTCTCTTCTTCAATACGATTAAGTATTTCGAAGGCGTCAAATATTGCAAGTTTTTTTGTAGCCGCAGCATTCTTGAGTCTGTCAGCTGATAAATCATCGTTGGAATCTACAATAGCTTCTTTAGCAACTTTAATAAGTTCTTCAACAGCTCGCTGTCCAGCTTGGATTATATTCTTTTTCGTTTCCTTGACGTTCATACTTAATAGATATTGAATTAGTTAATACTCTATATAATCTTTCACCATCAACAACAAATTCGTATTCGCTGCTAGGTGTAAATCCAACTAAATCATTTTTATTTATATCTTTGAGATTTTTGTCAATATACTTTATAACTCCTCTTAATGGAATTTCTTTTTCTAATAATATACTATTTGATTCAATTGGTTTAACAAAACAATAACCTTCTGGCGCACGCCATAAGTTGTTTCTTTTGTAAAGAAATATTTGATCTGATTTTACAAAGTACTTATTTTCTTTATAATAACTCCTGCTGTTTTTTTCAACACCGTAAACATCATAGAATCTTCTAAACACATTGTGATGAACAATAACTTCGTCACCCACTTGTATTTCTGTTTCTTGATGCTTTGGTATAGCCAATACTATTCCAACACGACTAACATATCGGTGGTCAGATATTTCTGTATTCAACAGCAGCTCTGTATCACCGATTTGTTTGGTATTGTCGTATCTATTGGATTTTGGTTTTATTATAAAATCAAATATACTTTGCATTAATATTCTAAATTATATTCAATTGCAACCGCCATATTCTTATTAAAATCTTTCCAAGGCAATACCTCATTTTTCTTTTTAATAAAAATAGAAAATTTATGATCTTTTTCAACTATATCGCATATAGTGTGACCGCCATAAACTTCTTGGCCTACTGCATAGTGCATTGCATCATTTTTATAATCCCTACCGATACTAATCTTCCTTATCAGCCCCATCTTCTTCAATCTCTTTTATAGTTCCATCCTGTAAATTTACAGAAACCTTACCATAAGTCTCCTCTAGGGTTTTTTGTACTTCGCTTAAATCAGCTTGAGCTTGTTGAACTTGGACTACAACCATTTGCTTTTGTAATTCAAATCCGCCTACTTGCATCTGCAGATTGTTAATAACTTGTACTTTTTCTTGAATTAATTTTAATTCCTCGTCTGTGACTTTTAAATCATTTGTTACTTTTGTCATAATTTATTTAATTTAATTTTGTCTTGCTATTAAGCGTCAGCAAGATCTTTGTACGCATCTACTAATTTTAAAGCGCCGTAAGCTTGAGCCACGTCGTTTTTAGCAGAACTTTTGTGATCTGGTGCATAAGATCCATAAATTTCAGTTATCCAAGCATTTGGATTAGCCACTTTTGCAGCTGCGTTTAAGTAAACACTTGCTGTATAATTACCATCTAGTTTTTTCGTAAATTGTGTTTCATGCACTGCCGCTGCTTTTAAAGAACCATCTTCATTGTAAGTTGCTGCTGTTTTTAATACTGAAGCTGAGGAGTTGTTAACTGAGCATCTAGCTGAGCTAATAACAACATACGCTTCATTAATGTCGAGGCCTTTAAAGACCACCTTTCCTTGTAAGGCCATATTGTAATTGTTTTTAAGGTTATTATTATAATTATATCATTACGTATTTTACGTAATCTTTACTTTATTTGCGTTATTACGCCTTTGTCTACAGTTACACTCTTTGCTGATTTGTCACCAGAAGTAAATGAGCCTGTAGCCCCTTTAGTAGAACTAGTGCCCATAAAGTCTTTTACGAATGCATGCAGCTCTTCTAAATCTAATCTTAAATCTTCTATTTGTTTTAGTAAAAACTTATTTGATTGGTATAAAGCTTCATCATTAAAAATTTCACTAATATCTGTTAAAGCATTTAATTCTGTAGCTTTTTCACTTGATATAGTTATTTCTCCATCTCCGCCTTTAGCTGCAGCTTGATCTGAACTTCCAGACTTAAATAATTTTTTACCTCTTATGTTACTATTTATACTTGCCATATTATGTTATATTATATTCTACAACTATTGATACACTACAGTTTCTCCATCTAACAGAAGTAGAAGCATTTAAAAATTGGAAATAAACTCTATCTCCAGCACTAAATGCTTGATTTATATTATCATCTTTTATATAAGAATAATAATCATCACTTCTACCCTCAACTCTTACTCTTGTTAAAAAGCTAGAAGACGTATAATCTGCACTTGTTCCATTTACGGCTACCCTAAATTTTGTTGGAGTTGAAGAAATTAAGTCCGGTGAAGTGCCATGAGCATGCTTCATTATCATTGTTTTAACTTGCCCGTTAAATGGAGCAGTCCATACATGATAATACGTAGCAGTTGTGCTTTCTGTTGTATTATTCATCGGTATGTTAAATGTACTTGTAGAACCTGCAGTTTGTGAAAAATGTGCAACTAACGTTTGATAAGTTAACTGATTTGGTTGTGTAGGGTAATTACTTAAGTCAACTCCATCGGTTGTACCTGTTACAGCTATATTGCCTGTTACAGCAACACCTGTGCTTGTAGTTTCAAACTTTTTATTACCGCTATGATATAAATCTACAGAACCACCGTCGGTAAATTCCGCTTGTAAATGTGATAAATCTGCATCATAAAATCTTGTCTTTGACGCTACAATCCTTAAATCACCTGTGCCTGAATCTTTTATATAACTATCGCTTCCGTTGTGATATATTTGTAAATCTCCAGAATCACCAAATCTAGCTGCAATACCATCATTATGGTACACTCCTAAAGCTGCTGTTACAATTATAGACCTATTACCGCCATCTAACTGTAAATATGATTCTACACCACCACTACCATTATCTGATTGGAATATTATATCCCCATCATTAGTGTTTTGTTGTATGTATAAATTGCCACCATTATTTTTTATATAACTATTACTTGCATCGTGATAGATCTGAAGGTCGGAGCCAGTTCCAAAAATAGCTTTACGAGATGTTAACCCACTGTCAAGAAATTTTAGATCTCTTGAAAATATAGTATTTGTTTCTCCACCATCTACTCTAAAATATTCAGTTGTTCCACCTAACCCATCATCTGATTCAAATATAATATCTTTATCATTAGCGCCGTTAGTAATTTTTAAATTACCAACCTCATTTATAATAAATGAATCTGTTGCGTTATGAAATATTTTAAGATCATTGGAACTACCAATTTGTAATTGTACGTCATCATTTAAGCTAACGTGGCCACCCGCAACCCCTATACCGTTACTTGTAGTTAATTGTCCCGTTACGGCTACAACGCCTGCGGTTGTATTTATTCCTAATAGATCATTGCCGCCCGCTGTAAATTTTATTGCGTTAGCCCCATCAGAATACATTCCTGTATCTGTATCATTTACAAAACTAAATGATGGAACTCCTTTAGTGCCAGTACCAGCTCTAACAACAGAACCAGTTGGATGTAATACAACTCCTGTTGAATTTATTGTATATACTGTTGCACCTAAACCATTAACTCCTGTAAGTGTAGGAGCTTTAATAGTGCTATTAAATGTTGCATAACCAGCTTCTGACATATCTAAAGTAAGAGCTGTAAATGTAGAACCTCCATCATTACCTCTAAATAATATGTCTTCATCTTGGTCACTATTAGTAATTTTTAACTGACCCGTACCACTAATAACATGACCATTTGTGCCATCGTGTAGAAGTCTTAATCCTGATCCTCCACTTATAAAAATGTTTTTGCCTGTTGATAAATTTACATCACCTGCAAAAGTTGCCTGTGTATTAGTAATTTGTAATCTTGTAGCTCCTGCTGTTCTAATAAGCACATCATCATCAGGCGAATTAATAATTATATTTTCGTTAGCTGAACTTTGTATTAATAAATTATCATCTGCATCATCTCCTATAAAATGTGAATCTCCAAAAGTTAAATTTCCTGCAAAAGTTCCAGAACTTGCAGAGATATTACCATCTACATTAAATGCATGTACAGCCTCTAAAATAGTTGTACTATTAGCGCCTGGATCGCTGGCTGACGCACCTGAATGTGCCCATGACCCTACTTTGTTTGTAACTGTGTAATAACCACCCAAACCATGTACTGGAAGATACGCATATAAATCATACGTATTAGCAGCTGATTTGTCCCATACTATTTCTATGTGTGAACTATTTAATCCTGTTCTTTCGTACCAAGAATTATAATCTTGATTATTAGGTCCACCACCATTTCCATTAGATGTTTTAATATATAGCTTAATACAAAAATCTTGATTGTTAGCAGCATTGTAACCAGCATGGCCTTCCATCTGTATAACAGCCACTCTACCGCCAACAGTAAAACTTGATAATGTACCTATTTTATGCCAACCTGCAGTACTACCAGTATCCGGCATCTCGTAAACTGGAGATTGTGTTGCTGGTAAATTTGTTAAGTTACTACCATCACCATGGAAATGAGTTGCGGTTACTGTACCTGCAAAAGTTGCAGTACCTGTGTCGGTTAAATGCATTCCAGTAACAGCTGGAGATGCTGTATTTTGAAAATACCAACCATTTGATTGAAATACTGTTGCTCCTTCCCCGGTTTCTCTCAAATATGTATTTTCTCCAGCAGCATGCCAAATTTTAAAATCTCCGCCACCACCAAACTCTAATTTTTTACCATCAAGTAGTGCCACAGCCCCTGCAAAAGTTGCATCACCACCAGAAAGCCTTAATGTATTTGTGTTACTTTCCTTTAATAATATGTCTCCAGAAGAATTAAAAGATTCTAATCTAAAAGTTTTATCATTATCTTGTCCTACAAAAACATAATCACTACCAATAAAATCACCATTAGAAGCATCCATATACATACCGGCTAAACCAGTTCCTGTACTAGCAACATGAATAGTTGAATTGCCACTACTTGTTACTACCACTCCAGGGTCACCTGATGCTGTTATTTTACCTGCAAAAGTTGCATTTCTATTAGCATATAAAGTTAAAGCTGGGGTATTGTGTGTTCCGCTAGCTCCAACTGCATTAGCAGGTGTAAATTCTAAAGCTGTATCTATATTTTCTTGAGCTGCTATCATCCAGTTATAGTGACTAGCCCCAGTTTTAAAATACATTTCTGGCGAAGAATTATTAAGAGTCAAGTCATTGCTAGCTGTTACAGCCCCTGCAATATTTGCATCACCCGTTGATGCTAGTGTCGTACCTGTTATAGTATCACCGTTAATAGCACCACCGTTTGTTATACCACCGTTACCAAGAGATAATGCTTGATATGGTATTGTTGTTATAATATCATAACCACTTGCTAAAGTACCATTAGTCCAGGTCCAACCTTTTGCGTAAGCTCCTACTTCATAATTTGAACTATGTAAACTTTTTACATACATTTTAGGCCAATATCCAGGTGTTTCTAATAACAATGTTACATTATTAGTTGTGGTATTTCTAGCCATTTTAATAACAGGCGACCAACCACCATGTGAAATAACACAATGGTTATAAGGTGTGTTAGCTGGATATATATGCCAACATATTGTAAGGTTAACTGGTTTTCTACTACCATATTGAAATCCTTGAATTGTAACAGTAAAATCTGCGCCACCTAAATTAAATGGTATACTTGTTTCTATTCTAAAATTATTACCAGAATTCAAATTAGAACCACTTGATAAATCTAATATACCTGTTGCATATCTACCATCAGCTCCACTATCATTATTATTACTGTTTTGGTTACCAGAGGTTATAATTTCATGAGCATTTACAACATCACCTGTAAAAGTTGCGTTACCAGTTTCACCGCTTAAAGTAAAAAGTATATCACTTATAGTGTCGTCAGTACCACCGCCATGCCTTCCAATTACAAAGTCTGCATCTGAGCCATTATTATCATTTGAGTCTAGATTAAAAATCATAGACCCATAGCTATTAAATCTTAAATCATCCGCAGGTGCTCCTGAGAGGTTTCTGGATGATATAGAGTGATCCTCGCTGTCGTTACCGTAAAATGTAATATAATTACCTATATTTCTTACGTTAAACTGATTTGATGTTATAGCGTCTACGTGGGTACTACCCGTTACAGTGAAATCTTTGTAGAAGTTTATCATATCAGCGGTATCTTCCGTAAATCTCATAAATTCCGTACCGCCAACAAAGAATCTTAATCTATCAGCTATATCTTCGGATATGTAAGTTGCATCTGTACCACCATCAAAAATTAACTTGTTTCCAGTCGTTAAACCTATATTACCATCTACATTAAATATATGTACAGCCTCTAAAATAGTGGTACTGTTAGCACCTGGATCGCTAGCCGAAGCACCTGAATGTGTCCATGACCCTACTTTGTTTGTAACTGTGTAATAGCCACCTAAGCCATGTACTGGAAGATACGCATATAAATCATACGTATTAGCAGCTGATTTATCCCATACTATTTCTATGGCTGAAGTATTTAACCCTGTTCTTTCGTACCAAGAATTATAATCTTGATTATCAGGTCCACCACCAGCCCCATTAGATGTTTTAATATATAGCTTAATACAAAAATCTTGACTGTTAGCACCATTGTAACCAGCATGGCCTTCCATTTGTATAACAGCCACTCTACCACTAACAGTAAAACTTGATAATGTACCTATTTTATGCCAACCTGCACTCCCACCAGTATCCGGCATCGCGTAAACTGGAGATTGTGTTGCTGGTAAATTTGTTAAGTTATCAGTTAGTGTTTTTACCACATTACCTGAAGCGTCTGTACCTAATAAATAAGTTGGAGTACCTGTTTGTCTAGTACCAACATAACCGTTAAATTGAATAGCCCCAGCAGTATTTGTTGAATCATTACCACCTCGAAGAGTCATAGCAGTACTTGTACCAGGTGTAATTACTATTTTATTTGTATCGTTCGGGGAAACATAACCTGTTGCAATTGTAAGTGTGTTTTGAGATGCTTGATCAAATGTTATACTAGCATTTTGAGTACCACCGCTGTTTTCTATAAAGTTAAGTGTAGGATTACCTTGCGTCCCTCTGTTTATTGTAATATCACCTGCAAAAGTTGCATTTCCAGTGTCATGACTTATAATAAAATCAGCAGTTCCGCTGTTTACTCCATTATCTGTTGAGCTTACTACAGGGTCTGTATTACCATTGGTAGACCTTACTATAGCAAAGTCCCTATTATTTAATGCGTTAGTTATTAAATATCTTCTAGCAGTACCCGTCATATTAGTATCAGCGTGTAATAGTATTTGCCCGTATGTTCCATACCAGGTTGTACCATCAGAGTAATTGTTTTTACCTTTAACTCTTAATACATTTTCATAATTAGTTGTAGAAGAAGTAACTGCTCGATTTCCTACAGTCACACTATCTGCAGTAGTTACCGCGCCTGCAAAAGTTGCATTACCACTTGTTGTTATTGCAAGTTTTGATTGTGCCGGGTAAGAAGATTGTGATCCATCAGATGCATAACCAATATTAAAACCAGTAGAATTATAACCAGTACCAACAAACCATTCTGCATCAGTACTACCACTACTAGTTGTTTTATTGTCTTTCATTTTTATACCAACACCACGTTGATCATAACCATGCATATTCATTATAGCTGTCATAGCTGGTGAACCACCACCATCTGTTGCGCTTACATTAAGAGTTGTTTCAAAAGTACCAAAACCTGCAAAAGTTGCAGATTTATCATCACTTATTGTTAAAGCAGTTGCGTAAGCATTAACCGCTGAACCACTTGAACCAACTGGAGCTACTCTAAATATAATATCTCCACCCGCGCCTGTACCTTTACCAGCACCACCTGCTAAATATAAATGACCACCGGCTATATTGTTTGTTGTTCCAGCTGTAGGTGAACCTGCGTATAAAAGCGTAGTGTAACCAGCTGCATTATGAGCAGACTTAGCAACTCCAATATCTAAGTAAGTATTAGATATAATTTGGTTTTGTTGTGAAGAGTCTGCGGTTAAAATTAAATCAGTGTGAGCAGTAACATTACCTGCAAAAGTTGCATTACCATCAGCACCAAGAATAAAAGCGTCCTCGTGCCAACTACCGTTATACGTACTCATTCTAATAGAAGTGTGTCCAGCGCTTTGATCATCGTTAACACCTTCAATCCAAGCTAATCCACTTCCAACAGTAGAGTTACCTTGAAAAGTAATACCCATTCTACTACCATCAGTAGTTGATGTGTTTTGTAATCTTAATAATCTATTGCTAGCAAAACTTGTTCCGTTGACAGCACCCCCAGTAATATTAATACTACCACCAAAAGTTCCACCACTTGCTTTTGATACAAAGTCACTTTGATTTACTACTGTGCTAGGAGCTGCATCAGTTATACCATAACCAGCTAAAGTTGTTGGTGTGGTTTCTATTTCAGAAAACAAAGGCTTGTGGCCTTCGTGATATATTTTAGCTTTTGTTACCGCTGTAAGGCCAGATGGTGTTGATTGGGTAGATGAGT
>Ga0209634_1000837_pt1 | contig 23277 bp, 21 predicted proteins | sample LinPmetageLP40_FD_184043 | JGI IMG/M metagenome (GOLD analysis project Ga0209634, IMG submission 184043) | Marine viral communities from the Pacific Ocean - LP-40 (SPAdes) (version 2) | ecosystem: Environmental > Aquatic > Marine > Oceanic | place: Pacific Ocean | collected 2010-08-26 | reverse complement strand
CTCCCCTCAAGGGGAGAATCGCAAGTATCCCCTTGAGGGGATTATAGGGGTGTTGTTCTCACAGAAACACATAATAGTACGTTTTTTACTCGGACGACAGTAATTATTTATCATAGATTTGGGTATATGTATATTCATAGGCATATTTGATCTCGACTAACCCAAATGAGAAAATTACTTCCAGTCTTATATCTCTATTTTGGTACCTTGAGTCTTATGGCTCAAAATAGGATAACTATATCGGGTATTTTGCGCGATAGTGAAACCGAAGAGCCACTGATCTTTGCATCAATAGGTGTCAGAGACAAGCCCATTGGCACTATTTCCAATTCCTCTGGAGCGTTTGACTTCCATGTGGGTCAACAGGATTTTGCGCAAGGTGATATCGTCATTTCAATGCTTGGATACCAAACTCTTTCCCTCAAAATAAGTCAGCTAGAAATTGGTGTACCAGTGACATTTCGCCTCCAAAAAGCACCAAAAGTACTTGACGAGGTGATTATTATGGACTCATTGTCTTCATCGGACATTTTAGAAATAGCCGTAAACAAAATACCTGCAAACTACGCCACTGCTCCATTTATGTTGGATGGGTTTTACAGAGACCTCAAGCGTGTCAATGGCACTTACATTTCTTTGCTTGAAGCAGCACTTCATATCTTTGACAATAACTATGAAGAGCCTAGAAACCCTACAAAACTAAGGGAGAAAGTTGAATTGGTCGAAGTCAGGAAAAGCTTGGGTTATGATCATGCGTTATCCAAATATTTCGACCAAGATAATTTGCTGGAAGAAATGCTAATTGAAAACATTGTGCGCTATTACAATTTTCCAAAACTAGTCAGCACTGAAGAGCAAATAAATCGGTTGCCTCTTACTGTGTACAATGGCAGAGATGTCTATGCATTGGACTATCACTACAACAACGAACACCTAAAAGTCTTTATTGATGCAGAGAATTATGCATTTGTAAGAATCGAGCAAACCATTGGATCTAAAGATCATGCAATTAGTGAGGTTCTGCGGTACAAGAAGTATTTGTACCTAGACAGATTTGTTACGACAAATAAGGTGATAGAATTTAAAGAGTATAATGGCTTGTACTATTTGAATTACTTCACCCTATACAAAAGAAACCAATGGTATAACCAAGAAAGTAGAAGTCTGGACTATGACATGGAGTTATATCAAGAACTTTTGATTAATAATATTAGTCCAAACACTAAAAAGCGTGTCAAATCCTCCGCAAAAATGAAAAAATATGGATTACAATATCAGGACATGCCCTACAATAAGGGTTTCTGGGAAGACTACAACATGATCAAACAAACTCCCCTTGACAAGAAAATAGTGGAAGACCTTGAGCTCTTTGGCACATTGGAAAATCAGTTTGGCGATCACTAATTATTTAATTTACATCTATAACTTACATTCCAATCTTCTGGGATAACTAGGAAAATACGCTGAATATTTAAATTAAAATAGTACTTTGCACCTCAAATACTTGTATTATTCTTTATTTTAACAAAATGGCGATTACAAAATCATACAAAAAGGCATCTTTACTTATCGGAGTATTAATCATAGTCGGAGTTTCCTCGGCTTATTTTTCTGGTAGCTTCACTGGTCAATCTTCAGAAAGTGAAACATTAATAGTCGAACAAACATTAGTGGATTCGGAAGTAGCTGAAGTCGATTCTGACGAATATAGCGGAGATGAAATAGCCAAAGAAACAACTGCGGAATTGACCATCGAGAAAGACCCAATATTGGCAAAAGAGGAATCAACAATAGAGGAAAATACCTCATCTAAAATATCCCCAATCGTCACTAAAGAGGTGATTAATGAGGAATTCAAAAAAGTGGCTGTAGTGGCAGAAGTGGCAGAAGAAGATCAAGTAACTCTGCCCGAAGCAACTAAAAAACTAGAAGTCAAGCAATCAGAGCAACTTATAGCTCCCACTTCTCAACCAATGGCTGAGCAAAAAGTGAAAAAGGTTGAAAATAATGTAACGCATCTGGATCCCTTTAATCTGATTATTTCAAGTGAAGTTGATGACTCGAATATATTTGAAAAGTATGATTTTGGAGTCTATGTAAATGCCTTCAATGAATCCAATGGAAAGATAGTAGAGGGAGACTTACAGGTATATGACAACGTGAGGTCAAAAAAAATCAGCACAATCAAGACACATGAAATGGCTGGCGTCAATGATCCCAAAAATAGAAATCATTCTATTCGAATAATAAGCTCTGTTTTCGGATATCGACCACAGGAGCTTTCATTTAGTTTAAATGACCCTTCTAACTATTCGTCTGAGACTGCATCTTCGGCCATTGCATTGTCCGATTCAGTGATAAGAGTGAATCTACATCTTGAGAGGCTTAAAGCTGGCGATATTGCTGTAATGTGGAAGGTGTACTTTTTTAAAGATGCTGCAATTATGCAATCCAGATCAAAACCTGAATTACAAGATCTTTTCAATCTTATGAATGAAAACCCTACTATGAAAATAGCATTGCATGGCCATACAAATGGCAACTCTCATGGGAAGGTGATTCACTTGGGTGAACTAGACAATGGTGATTTCTTCAACATCAATTCTGATAAGCATGTAGAAACAACGGGAAGTGCTCAAAAATTATCTTTGTATAGAGCAGAAACGATACAAAATTACCTGATTTCAAAAGGTATTGACAAGTCCAGAGTGAATATAAAAGGCTGGGGAGGTAAAAAAATGCTGCATGACAAACACAGCACCAAAGCCAACCTCAATGTGCGCGTTGAAGTTGAAGTCTTGGAGATTTAATTCGTCTCTGGCTTACAATATTGGTTTGAACAGCTGAACCAACGTCATCTCATTCTTCCTGCTATTTCTTCTTTTCTTGACTTATGATTGTTGTGTTTCATTTATTACTTTTGTGGCACAATAAATAAGAGATATGAGCAATGTATTGGTAATAGGGGCTTGTGGCCAATTGGGGTCTGAACTAACGCTCGCCTTGTGCGCATTGCATGGAAAGGATCACGTATTGGCAACAGATATTCGAAAGCCAGAATCCCCTATGTTTGCGTGTTCTTTTGAAGTCCTCAATGCGATGGACAAAGCAGGTCTGGAGGCACTCGTCAAACAATACAACATCAAACAGATTTACCATTTGGCGGCTATCCTTTCTGCCAAGGGAGAAGAGAATCCGAAATTCGCCTGGGACCTAAACATGGAAAGCTTGTTGAATGTTTTGGAAATAGCTAAAACCTATAAACTAGATAAAATATACTGGCCGAGTTCTATCGCTGTATTTGGTCCAAGCACACCAGTGGACAATACTCCACAGGATACTGTAATGGATCCGAATACAGTCTATGGCATCAGCAAGCTAGCAGGAGAAAGGTGGTGCGCATATTACTTTGAGAAATACGGTGTGGATGTCAGAAGCCTCAGATACCCTGGACTCATCGGTTACAAATCACTCCCTGGTGGAGGCACTACAGATTATGCGGTAGATATATATTACAAAGCGCTACAAAACGAGCCTTTGGATTGTTTTCTTACCGAAGATACCGCCCTGCCTATGATGTACATGGATGATGCTGTGAAGGCCACCATCAACCTGATGCAGGCTGACGCGGATAAGGTAAAGATTCGATCTAGTTATAACATCAGCGCAATGAGCTTCACACCTAGTGAGATTGCTTCATGCATTCGAAAGCATATTCCTGAATTTAAAATCAATTACGTACCTGATTTCAGGCAGGCTATTGCAGACTCATGGCCCAACTCTATTGATGACACCGCAGCACGAAATGACTGGGATTGGCAACCATCATACGATCTGGACGCCATGACTGCTGATATTCTTAAAAATCTACCTGAACTCTTGAATAGAAGTATTGCTTAGTTAATACGCACAAAATTACTCAGATTAGTAGAAATACCCACTCGAATTCCCCAATCAAGATACTCGCCATCTCGAAAGGATGTCACCGCTTCGACTCTGAACAGTCGGTATATATTGTTAATGCTATAGCCTAGTTCAGTATAGTTTCCTGATGCATTAGTAGCTAGATTGTTCACAAAAAGCGCCTCTTTCAGTCCTTTCTTTTGAATAAATGGCAAATGCGTCAACAACAATTTTCTAAAATCATAATGTAGAAAAGAAGACACATAGTTGCTGGAGGTACTTGATTGATAATAATCTAATAGACGATATCTCCCTACAGGATCCGTAGTTTGAACAAATATTCGATTACCCATAAAATGTCTGAAGTCAATAAATGTCATTTGATCATTGTTCAAAAACACCCCTCCGTTTACTTTATAAGACAGCTTTCCCTTAGCACCTATTTTGAAGCTTTGTTTGACACCTATATCTAGCAAGCTGAATTTGACATCGCTATCTCTGACGGATAATCCATTTTTATAATTCAACAATATGATGGGTGACTCTCCTTTGACAACCCTCTTCTTATCATTTACTATTCTATATCGAATCTTGGGGATATACTGAATAGTCAAATCTGCAGTGATCGCTTGATTCGTAACAAACTCCGTACTCGACAATTCATCATTGAGTGGTGAATTAGGGGTATATGCTCTATCATCAATATCTCTGATGGTATAACTTGTATTATTATATAGCTGATGACGTTCCGCCCAAGTAGTATTTACGGAGAACTTGAGTTTATCATTTATCTTCTGATCTAGTTTCGCACTTAAATAGTCACGCTCATATATCTTCATATAGTTTCGCTCATAAAATAAGGTGCTTAGAGTATTGATAATAGGACTAATCGGATTGGCATCATTGTACTGATTGATACTCCTCCCTCCTGCAAATGTCCAACTTGTATTATCAGACCATTTCCACCTTGCCTTAACATCTCCAATCAGTTTTTCTCTTGCTATCGCATATCTAATAGTAGGCTCCAGACTCAGCCAGTGTTTATTCTCAAATGTTTTGGTGTACTGCAATCCATAGCTGAAATTGAACCCTTCGACTGTATTGAAGCCAGCCATGAAGAGCGCATTTTTAATTCTAATGTGTGCCTTGTCTCCTACTTTATAGGTATTTCCCACAACAATATCGGCTATTTGAAACCCTTCCTTTCTTCCAACTTTAGTAGTGTCTCCTTTTGCCGCTTTTGAATCTTCCTCTGACATGCTATCGAGTTTGTGATACCCCTTCACTTCATACTTACTAAGTGGGACAGGTCTGATTTTAGCCCAATATGTGGAGTCGTTGTTATATGCCGTTGAATCTACAATTGTCTTTCTAATTCCTATCACATCTACATTCGGTCCCTCCTCCATTTCTATCTTTTCATATGCTCGCATCAGTTTGCGAAGATCTTTTCTTGTAAGCTCTTTCCCGGACTGAAGTTGCTCTACCAATCCTGGCTGCTTTACTTTCTTTTTGTCTTCTTCAATCTTCTTTGCCAATTCTTGATCCACTTTGTCATCAATCACCTCAAATTTAGTATCCAAATCAGGATTCAACGTAATTTCATAATTGCTCACAGTAGCCAGATAGTCATATTCAAATTCAAAGCCTAAAAACGTCCCTTCAATGTCAAATTTATGACTTACAGGCATCCAGACTTTATTTTCTATGGGGTCATATATTTGGCTCACATTGAGTCCAATCCCAAACTTCGTGGTCTTCAAACTCAGACTATGGATGCTCCACTGATCTTCTATGATCAGTAGATCACCTTCGAACACATCGTCTCCTTTTGATCGTGGAATTACACGAATTTTGCTAACTGCATAACCACGATCAGTGAATGTTCCTTTGTAGATGAATCGGTAATATGCAAATGCTCTAGGCGAAAGAGGAGAGATGGCTTCTACGATTTTAGGTTCGTAAAAACTTCCATTGATGTAGGAGGTAGGTCTCGTGTTGTTAGACTCACCGCTTGTCCGAATAGAGATAGCTCGCTCTTCATACTGATTCGGGCGCGTATATTTCACTTCGATCACCGATTCTTCTGCGAAAGCAGATGTTGAGTCAATTCCCTCTTTGGCTATTGTTTTTCGAAGAAAGAAAGGTGAGTCAATGAGTCTTCCAGAGCCTTTTATATAAACCTGCGCAGAATATGCATCCAACTGATTTTTATGATACTTTGCCTTCGCAATAGTTTTGCGCATAATCGTATATGCAGGATCTTCCTTCCCAGCTTTGATGACCACATTTTGCAATACAACAGTCTGCGGTTTGAGCAGAACATCTAGTGTAGTCATTCCAGTACCAACTTCCACAACCTTGATTAGTGACTCATATCCCATATATTGAAATACCATGTCATATTTGCCAGGAGCCAGCTTCACCTCATAGTATCCTTCCATATTGGTGGTCGTGCCCGATTCTATATTTCGCACATAGATCGTGGCATATGGAAGCGCTTCCTTGTTGTGGTCATATATAGATCCTTTCACTCCTTGTCCCCATGCCGAACTTATGAAGGCAAGTATTGAAATGATCGACAAAAGTATTCTCATAGTATTCTAAAATTTGATGTTGGATGGTGGTTCTTTGAACCACAACATAGACGAATGCTTATCAAATTAGTTACATTCAGGTACTAGATGCATGGCAATTGAAATTGGTTGCGCTGGTGAAAAACTATTTCTTATTTTCTGTAAAAACCTTTTCCAATAATCAATTCTTCAACGTCATTTGTTACCAAATATTTGATAGATTGATTTCTTTGAATGCATTGCCGAATAAAGGTAGCGGAGATATCTACCATTGGAGATTCCACCATCTTGACCTTATCATGCTGGTGAAACTCAGTAGATTGAGAATGTGGTCTCGGGTACACATATAATCCATGTTCCAAAATCTGTTCATAATTCTTCCACTTGTGGAAGTGTGTCAAGTTATCCTCGCCAATAATTAGCTTGAATTTTTTATCAGGATGCTTATCCATCAAATATGCCAAGGTATCTATTGTATAACTAGGCTTGGGCATATTGAATTCAACATCGCAGGCTTCTAACTGGAAGTTGTCATGAATAGCAGAACGAACCATATCCATTCGGTCAAACTCATGTAGAAGTGTGTTTCGTCTTTTAAATGGGTTTTGTGGAGATACGACAAACCAGACTTTATCAATATCTGTAGTTTCGACCATTATATTGGCAATAATCAAGTGTCCTATGTGGATAGGGTTGAACGAGCCAAAAAACAAACCGATATTCATGCTCCTTAATTATTCTACGAAATTATCAAATAACTCTTGTGCCTTTTTGAGGGAATCCTCTAAATTTTCATTGACCAAAGTCACATCAAATTGATCTTCAAATCCCATTTCAAAACTAGCTTTATACATCCTTCTGGACAGGCTATCTTCGGACTCGGTTCCTCGATCACTCAATCTTTTTTCTAAAATTTCAATTGATGGCACTTTTACAAAAACAGCCAATGCATCCTCTCCAAAATATTTTTTTAGGTTTATTCCACCTTTGACATCCACGTCAAATACGACATGCTTCCCACTGGCCCATATCCTTTCTATTTCAGACTTGAGGGTCCCATAGAAGTTGCCGGCATACACTTCCTCCCACTCGATAAATTCGTCATTGGCAATTTTAGCACGGAAGTCCTCTGGATCCAAAAAATAATAGTCCTTCCCGTTGTTTTCAGATCTACCACGTTTATCTCTCGTACACGCTGATATCGAAAACCCTAAATTTTCATTGTGTTTTATCAAGTGTTGAACAATGGTAGTTTTTCCTGATCCTGAGGGTGCGGAGAAAATTATTGCCTTGCCTTTATGCATAAAATTGTCTGTGCTATTTTAGTGCTGTAATACAACCGCAAATTTAGTGGAAACAAGTCACTTGATATCAATCAATAGCAAGTTAATTAACTCTGACTATTAAAAAGGCAAAGGAGAATTCAGTTAATTCCAGTCTAAAAATTTGTCCTTTTGAATTTCTTTTAGTTTCGGATAACTCTTATTCAAAGTTTCTTTAGATAATATTTTTTCATACTTCTCAATATAGGAAAGTGCCATTTTTTTACTATTGAATTTTTCAACTGCATAATCGTGGCATAGTTTTTTTGAAAAATCCCCGCTGTTATTGACTGCATATATAAGGTCTTCCTTTTTGTTGGACAAATACCCAACTTCCTTTCTAACAATTTCAGGAAGAGAACCATATGGCGTCCCGAAAACTGGGCAACCAAAATACAGGCTCTCAGTAATGGCCAACCCAAATGGCTCATGCCATCTGACTGGAAATATTAGTCCTTTTGAGCTATTGAGTAATTTTTCTTTAGCCGCTCCACCGACCATTCCACAAAAACCAATTCTCGGAGAAAAAGTCAACCTCAATCCCATTTTCATATTGAACCTTGTTCCGCCCAATACTTTAAGCTTTTCTAACTTTGTACCTTTTATAACACCAATGGCACCTTTGACATTTTTTACTCGCCATGCAGCGTTACCCAAAAAATGAAAGTATTCTCGTTTAACATTCAAATCAGGTTTCTTATAGTCATCCCAATCCAACCCATTGTGCACATAAGAATTTGAATGGTGTCTAGCGGCATGATTTTCAGAAACAAAAACGGTATTTAAGTCATACTCTTTGGTACTATTAGAATTGACATGTATAGTAATTATATATGGTTTTTTTATATCCAGAATATTCTTTGGCGTATAGCTAAAATGAACAAAATCAACATAATCCGGAATTTGTTTTATAATATCCTTCCTAGAATCAATGTGGATAACAGAACCGAAATCACAATACGACCCTTTCCCAACCAAATATGTAATCTCATGTCCCAATTTAAACAATTCCTTTCCAAGACACCAAATCACTCGCTCAATACCTCCATATAATTTGACTGGTATTACTCCAGAATGCACGATTAAAATTTTCATGTAAATGTTATATTTTTAAAGATTATAGCTAGATCAAAGTGTTGTTTTTTCTTTGACATTGTCAATCTAGATTAACGAATCTACCTATTAATTGTGATGGAGTATATTTGGAATAATAAAATATATTTGCCTACGATTGAGCAAACTCCAAATGTGCTTAAACGAGAGGAAATTATTCACTAGTGTTAAGTTAATAATATTCGGAATCAAAAATTTCTCACCGAATCTATACTGTCTTTTCACTAATTTTTGATTTGATAGCTTCTATCAGTCCAGTGGGGACTTGCGGATTCTCACATTTGGACTGTAATAATTCCTTGATCGTCTTTTCCAGCTTGTAATCATTGAGACAAGGCAAGCACAAATCTATATGAGATTCCAGATACTCTTTTTGTTCTTCTGTAGCTTCGCCATCTAGTACAATGTTGAGAATATCCAAGCATTTGTTGCGCTCTGCACACTGCTTCTTACCGAAATTCCCAAACCATTTAGACAATAATGAACCCATAGCTTTTATTTATATCCCATTTTGTTAGCATAGTCTCTCAACTTTTCCTTCAATAGATTTCTTGCCCGATGCAATCTGGAACGTACTGTGCCTATCGGTATATCCAATATTTTCGCCATCTCATCGTATTTGAACCCTTCCAAATCACAGAGAATTATGACAGTTCTAAAATCGACTTCCAATGAGTTGAGCGCATTGGAGATCTCATCACCGATCATATGTTGTACGGACTCTACCCGTAGATCTGATGTGATTGGGCTATCAACTTTTTCCGAGTTGTAATATGACTCAACTTCTTGGTAATCTACTTTAGTTGGTTGCTTACTTTTCTTTCGAAAGTCATTGATAAAACTATTTTTCAATATTCGGAACAACCATGCTTTGGCATTAGTTCCTTGCTGGAAAGAGTTGATAAAGCGATAGGCCTTCATAAAGGTGTCCTGAACCAAATCCTTGGCGTCATCCTCATCAAATGTCAACCTGTACGCAAAATTATACATCGCATTGACATGTGGGAAAAACTCCTTCTCAAAAACAGTGTCTTTTTCATTATCGGAATATTGTTGTACTTGTTCGTTTTCTTCCTCGGCTGACATAAGCTTCAAACTTAGTGAAAAATATAAGAACGAAGCATGTCTGATATTGGATATTTTTTCTCTAAAAATCTTTTCTCTAATTCCAGTGATTTGATTTATTCTCACATGACAATGGACATAATTCTCTAAAGAACAAGCATGAGATACTCATTTTTAGAATGTATTTTCCTCCTGATAAAAAAGTTATTTTTATCAATAAAATTACTTTTATGCATTAATTTTGGCGCAAATTTTAAAGCCAGATTGAAATACAACACCAAACAATACCTCAATCACACTATCCACTACTTTGTGCCGTGGGAAAGTGCCAAAACATTGATAGATACTGCATCTGATGAAAACTATCAACTTGTAAAAGTATTCAATGACTCTATAAGGAGTAAAGTGTGTTTGATTCGCATAGATGGACAATTGCTGATTTTGAAGAGACCCGTAGAAAAGAATAGTCGCAGATGGATTCGATTCACTACGCTCATGAGAAAATCAGAAGCACTTCAATCATGCATCAGCATGCTAAAAATTCAGGAAATAGGCATAGAAACAAATAAGCCATTGGTCGTAATAGAGAAGCATAGGATGGGTATGGTGGTTGACTCCTGGTACCTATATTCTTATGTAGATGGTGATGTATGTAACAAAAAAGATTATCCGGCAGTTGTCCATACGCTGAATAAAATTCATCAATCGGGATATCTTCATGGTGATCCACAGATTCTTAATTTTCTAAAAGGTAAAACAGGAATTCAAGTAATAGATGTTAAAATAAGTAAGCGCTGGAATTTTGTTCAAAGTCAATTGGAATTGGTCTATCTTAAAAATAGTGCTATTGAAATAGGTCAATATATCAGTACGTCTATCTTTAGTTACAAAATTGCTGAGTTCATCACAAATAATATCCAGGGAGGTTTTCGAACTTTTAAGTACAAGCTTAGACAAATAATTCGCCCATAAAACTTAATATGAATATCCACTTAGCATTGATATCGAGAATTTCGCTATCTCTGTTTTTTTTCTTCATCTGTAGAGTTGTATTTTATATCTATAATCTAGATTACTTCAGCAGTGTCACTTTCATAGGCATGTTGAAAATTCTTTATGGCGGACTCCTTTTTGACTTATCAGTACTCCTACTACTGCATACCCCATACTTACTTACACAGTTAGTCCCGTTCAAGTTTAGACACTTCCCCACCTATCAAAACGTGACATTATGGCTTCACATTATACCCGTATCACTTGGGGTAATTGCCAATATCGCTGACACCATATATTATCAAGTAACACTCAAGCGCACGACTAGGGCTGCCTTTCAGCAGTTCGAAAACGAAAATAATTTAGGCCAACTGTTTTTTCAGTTCTTAATGGACTATTGGTATATGGCATTTCTTGCTATAGCCATGATCTCAATAGCATATTGGATCACTATAAGTATAAGAGTACGACCAGCTCCAAAAACCAATTGGCATGCATATTTACCCGTTCATACGGTTATCCTAGTTATTAGTGCTGGTCTTATAATTGGTGGAATTCGTGGGGGGTTCAAACATAGCACACGCCCGATTACTTTGAGCAACGCTTCCAAATACATTGAAAAGCCGAACGAACGCGCCATCGTTCTTAACACACCATTCGCAGTACTGAGATCAGCAAGTAAGAAATCACTAAAAGAAGTGAAATACTTCAATTCTACCAAAGAGCAAGAAAAAATATATTCTGCGCATCACAAACCACAAAATAAAAATGATAGCACCTTTAAAAATAAGAACGTTGTTCTTTTCATATTGGAAAGTTTTGGAAGAGAGCACATCGGTGCGCTCAACAAACATATACCGGGCTACAAAGGATTCACGCCATTTGTAGATTCATTGATTCAATCCTCATATGCATATCAACATGCGTTTTCAAATGGTCGCAAATCTATTTCAGGAATGCCCTCTTGTATTGCAGGTATTCCTTCCTTGATAGAACCCTTTATCCTTTCTCACTATTCTGGCAATCGGATCTCCACATTAGCAAGCACGCTCAAGAATAAAGGGTACTATTCAGGTTTTTTTCATGGAGCACCCAATGGATCTATGGGCTTTGATGCGTTCGCAAATCAAGCCGGCTTTGATGACTATTTTGGTATGACCGAATATGCCAACAACACAGATTATGATGGGACATGGGGGATTTGGGACGAAGAGTTTTTTCAGTTCTATGCAAATAAAATGAATGAAGTCAAGTCTCCATTTTTCACGACCCTGTTCTCAGTCTCTTCACATCACCCATTTGCTCTTCCAGAAAAATATAAAAATACATTTCCCAAAGGCAACCTACCTATTCAGGAAACCATTGGTTACACCGATTATGCGTTGAAAAAATTTTTCGAAACAGCTAAGAATATGCCTTGGTATAAAAATACCATTTTCGTAATCACAGCAGATCATGCGGCTACATTTAGTGACTTGAAATCCTATAAAACTCCGACTGGATTCTTTGCTGTTCCGATCATCATTTTTGATCCATCAGATACAACTCGGAAAGAAGTCAATACTAAAGTGGCAGTACAACAAATCGATATCATGCCGACAATTCTAGAAATGTTGGACTATCCAGATCAATATATAGCGTTTGGTCAGGATATGATGGACACCACCATTGACCATTTTGCAATTGGGCACATGAGTGGTAGCTATCATTGTTTCAATAGCGAGTACTTACTTCAGTACAATGGTAAAGACATCACTGGCATGTACAACCATGTAAAAGACCCACTATTTCAGACGAATACAAGGACCGAAGAAGATTCTGTAAAGTCAATAATGCTAGAGTATACCCAGGCGTTTGTACAGGAATACAACAGAAGAATGATCAAAGATGAGATGAGTATCTCAAACTAGTTTGTAGTTGCGGTATTCCCCAATTCTTCGACCCGTCACTTTTTCCACAAATCGCTTAAATCGATCCTTCACAGAATATGAATTTTGAGATATATCATGTGTAAATTCCCAATTTTTAGCATCAATCAATGGAATCATCACCTTCGGATGTGTACCATTGTATTTTTTCAATGAACCTATACCCGAATAGTCAAATTTCGTAGCATCCCCTACATGTTTTTCTATCCACTGGTCATCGTGGTATAATTTACCAAATCCAGTCCTTTTTTTCTGCATGGCCTCTGGTTCACGTACCCATCCATAGTGGTGGACATAGGCATCCACTAGTTTTACTGATAACTTATCATTGATTTTTTTTCTAAAACCCTGTGCATCTTTATAGGAGAATATATCTTTACTGTATTTGAACAATCGTATTTCTCGTCTATACCAGTCATATGAATCACCCACATAGTCATACGAACCATAAAAATGACGGTATTTAAAAAGTAGTCCGTCTATTGATGAATCTTTACTGAATTTCAACATTGATTCTTTTATAACAGGGTAATATTGCTCATGAATGACTTCGTCACCTTGTATATAAAAGGCCCAATCAGTATCATCAGGAATAGCTGCATATGCCTTATCCGTTTCCACCGCAAGAACCCGTCCGCCTGCTCTGAGACTATCATCCCAAATAGTTTCTATGATTGTTATTTTATTTGAATCAATTGATTTGATGAGTTCAAGCGTCTCATCTTCAGAATCACCCACAGCCACGACAAATGCATCGCATAATGGCAACACTGATTTGACAGCCTCAACTACTGGGTAACCATATTTGACAGCGTTTCGCACAAAAGTAAAGCCGGTTACTTTCATAATTAATAGGAGTAAAAATCTGGTAATTGATATAGTCACAAATAAACGGTTAATTTGCAACAAAGCATAATACTCAGAATGAAGTCGATTAAATTATCCGTTGTTGTAATCACGTTCAACGAAGAACATAACATTAGAAGATGTCTTGATTCTGTCAAAGACATTGCAGATGAAATAATTGTTTTGGATTCATATTCGAGTGACAAGACTGCGGAGATTTGCGCAATATATGGAGCGAATTTTGTTCAGCACGAATTCGGGGGGCATGTTGAACAAAAAAATGAAGCCCTTAGTCTTGCAACAAATGACTATGTATTGTCTTTGGATGCTGATGAGGCATTGTCAGTTGAACTCTTAGCATCTATAATAGAAGTCAAAAATAATTGTAAGTATCAAGCCTATATCTTCAATAGGTTAACCTTCTACGGGGCTAAACCCATCAAAACTTGTGGATGGTACCCTGATCAAAAAATCAGACTATGGAACAAGAATCTCGGAGAATGGGGTGGGCTAAATCCCCATGACAAAGTTATTCTTAACAAACCAACCAAAGTCAAACACCTAAATGGAGACTTGCTACACTTTTCATTTGCCGACTTTTGGGACTATGTAAATAGGTCAACCAAGTATGCCAAAATATCTGGAGAGGCATATCACAAAGCGGGTGAAACATTTCGATTCTATAATTTAATCATCAATCCGGTTTACCGATTTATTAGAGACTATATTTTCAAATTTGGATTTACAGAAGGCTACATTGGTTTGATGATATGCAGTGTTGCATCATTCACCGTCTTTCTCAAATATTACAACTTCTTTCTAGTTAAAAATCAAAATAAGGTAGCTGACATTGAGTATAAGCCAACCGTTCTACATTTCAGTTCTGAAAAAGGATGGAGAGGTGGAGAACAACAGATTGCCTATCTGATAGAGGAACTCAATGGTCTCAATGTTAAAAATTTTGTAGCTTGTAGAGCTGGTTCTGCGTTCGAAAAATATTGCAAAGACAATTCAATAGAACACATCAGTCTTCCTTTCAGAAGTTCTTATGAATTGGGAACAGCACTACAGATTAAAAAGATTTGTAAATACATTGGTGTTGATATTCTCCATATGCACAGTAGTAGAGGTCATACTATTGGAGTCATATCATCTATATTTGGAAATAAGAGTAAACTGATTCTAAGTAGAAGGGTGGACTTTCCTGTGAAAAACAATTTATTTAGTCGATGGAAATATAACTTCTCAAAAATCGAAAGAATCATCTGTGTTTCTGATAAAATAAAAGATATCATCACTCCATTTATTAGAATAAAAAGCAAAGTCAGGGTATCACATTCAGGAATTGATATCAAAAAATTTGCTAGTAAGTCTGACGCCAATATTCTTCATAAAGAGTATGGCTTGAATAGTAATACAAAGATAATAGCGAATATTTCAGCACTGGCTGAGCACAAGGACTATTTTACATTTATTGATGCAGCAGAGGAGTTTAAAAAGAAAAGTGATCACGATGTCAAATTCTTCATCATTGGAGATGGAGAGTTGCAACAAAAAATTGAAAGTTATATATCTGATAAGCAATTGGAGGATGACATAATTCTTACTGGTTTCAGAAAAGATATCCCAGATATTCTTCCTGAAATTGATATATTCCTCATGACTTCTAAAGAAGAGGGGCTTGGAACTACTGTCTTAGATGCTTTTGCCAATAGGGTTCCAGTGGTAGCGACTGCTGGAGGTGGAATTCCTGAAATGGTAAGACATGAAGAAACGGGACTTCTATACCCTATCAAAGATGCTAACGGACTTGCACAAGGACTCGATAGAATTTTGAATGACCCAAGCTTGAGAGAAACGCTGACCAATGGTGCCTATGACAGATTGCTAGGCAACTTCACCAAAGAACAAATGGCTCGTAAAACTTATGACATCTATCAAGAAGTACTGGCAATAGCATAGTGTCAAGTCTAATTCCGTTCAGCTCCCTGTTCGTATTCGTACAATTCTGATTCTTCAATCTATGTTCAAAGCTCTTATTGATTGATTTCTCAATTGGCATGACACTTGTCAAATGGATAGCTGTAGTCGTATCTCATTCTTCATATGACAACAACTCAAATAAATAGGTTAGGTTAAGAAAAAGGGAGCAACGGCTCTCTTTTTTCTTAAGAAAATCAGTATATGAAAAGAATCAATCATTTTCTATGGCTCTGTGCAGGTGCCAATTCATCGATCCTCCATCGCTGTCCAACGGAGGCCAGCAAGTATGCAGGGATTGGAGCAACCATCTTTTTCACTGGCATACTAGCCGCTCTCGCTAGCGGATATGCCCTATTCTCAGTTTTTGAGAACATCTACTATAGTATTGGTTTTGGGATGTTATGGGGGCTTATGATTTTCAATCTAGACCGATACATTATCTCAAGTATGAGAAAAACTGATGAGAAAAATGGAGAATTAAAAATGGCAATCCCCAGAATAGCGTTGGCGCTGATTATTGCCACTGTGATCTCCAAGCCCCTAGAATTAAAAATGTTTGAAAAAGAAATCAATACAGAGCTCACTTCAATGGAGCTGAAGATAATTGAAGCACAAGAGAGAGAAGTTCAGAGTAAGTATTATGCTCGAATCACCGCTCATAATTCTGAGATTCAAAACCTAAAACAGGAAATAAGTGCCGCCAAAACACATCGAGATAATCTAACAAACCTAGCTAGACAAGAAGCTGATGGGACAGGTGGATCAAAAAAAAGAAATGCTGGCCCAATTTATAAAATCAAAAAACAAAACGCTGATCAAGCTGACAGTGAGCTACATGAAATTATCAAAATCAACGATCCTTTGATTCAGTCTAAGCGGGATGAGGTTACTAGAATGAATTCAACCATGCTATCTGAAATTGAAAATTTGGAAGAAGTTAGCTACAATGGATTGGCAGCTCGGATGGAGGCACTCAGCAATCTAAAATCCAAAAGCGCAGCCATCGCAATAGCAGATTGGTTTATCTTCTTATTGTTTATCTGTCTCGAACTGAGTCCCATATTCGTGAAACTTATGAGCGCAAAAGGACCCTATGATGAGGTGCTTGCTGCTCATGAACATACATACAGCTGTCGCTCAATGGAGAAGATTGCTCGGACTTCTGCACAAACCAGATCACAAAACATCATGCTGGATGATCCTGAAAAGTCTTTTCTGAGGAAAGGTTTGACCTCTCATTTGTGATAAATGAGTCAATTACTCAAAAACATCCTCGTCATTCCTGATGTAGCGCAGCGAAATTCAGGAATCTCATGCTATAACCAATAGATTCCGAATGCACCCTCCATATTGCCAGATTCCAGTATTCTCGTTCCGAGAAACCGGGATGACGACACAATTCTCTTATGAGCTTTTTTATGTTCTAGGATTCCAACAAAGGCAGTTTATGAACCTGGGCTTTGATCTCTCTATTTCTTACCACAATCAAGATCTCTGTTCCGGCTTTGGTGTGCGGTCGATTGATATAGCCCATGCCTATACCTATTCCCATAGATGGTGACATAGTGCCTGATGTCACTTCACCAATCACATTCCCTTCAAGGTTTTTGATCTCATAGCCATGTCTTGGAATGCCTTTATCAACCATTTTGAAGCCTACCAGTCTTCTTGTTACCCCCTCTTCCTTTTGTTTGGCCAGATTTTCTGAATTGATGAAGTCCTTGGTAAATTTGGTCACCCAACCCAGCCCAGCTTCTAGCGGTGAAGTCGTATCCGTTATATCATTCCCATACAGGCAGTAACCCATTTCCAATCTCAATGTATCCCTAGCTCCTAGGCCAATTGGTTTGATCTCAAATTCCGCCCCTGCTTCCATCACTTTTTGCCACACCTGCTTGGCGTATTGATTCTCGACATAGATTTCAAATCCTCCTGATCCAGTATAACCTGTAGCAGACATGATCACATCAGGACATCCTGCAAAGTCGCCAATTTTGAATGTATAGAAGTTTATTTCAGAGAGATCCGTATCGGTCAATTTCTGTAAAGTTTCTACTGCTTTTGGTCCCTGCACAGCAAAAAGCGAAATATTGTCGGAGACATTCACCATTTCCACTCCCATATCATTGTGGCTACTGATCCAATTCCAGTCCTTTTCAATATTAGACGCATTGACCACCAGCCAATACTCTTCGGCTTCCTTTCGATAGATCAATAAGTCATCCACGATACCCCCATCAGCATTAGGTAAACAGCTGTATTGTGCCTGTCCATCTTCCAACTTTGAAGCATCATTACTTGTCACTTTTTGGATCAAGTCCAATGCCTTCGGTCCTCGAAGCATAAATTCTCCCATATGAGAAACATCAAAAATCCCCACACTATTTCTTACTGCCATATGTTCTTCTATGTCAGAAGAGTACCTGACAGGCATATTATATCCGGCAAAAGGCATCATCTTAGCACCAAGTGCTTCGTGCACATCGTTCAGAGCGGTTTTTTTCAAAGTTTCTTCCATATTGATATCGTATTTAGCAGTCGAAAGACTGCATTAAAGTTTCACATTGTTATAGAACAAATGTACCAATTATTCATAGTTGATAATTACTGTCGTCCGTTTAAAGTTTGAGGTTCAAAATTCAAAGTGATCTGTATGCCGTATTCGAGCATTTATTCATACTTCCCTACGAGAACTTAAGGACAAACCCCAAAAGAGGGGTGCTTTTTCGAATCACTGAAAAAGCATCAATCCTGATCAATAAAGACATTTTTTACACAGTTTAAGAACTTAGTCGGATGTCAGTAGTTGACAATATGGAAGCCTTCAAATATTTACGATTACGATCATTGTTAGCATCGTAAATTATCACCACTCTTCATTATCATGAACCTTGAACCATTTTATTATATAACATCAATCATCATGCGTATATATCTGGAGAAATAAAATCACCTGATGAATGCCAAATTGATCATGACTTCTTGTGCGATTACAATGGGTTTGATCGGGCTTGGTCTCACCTTCGCACCTGAGGAAATATTGATTTTGCTTAACCACGAGTTAACAAATTCAGTAACACTGGTTTTTCAATTACGGGGGCTTTATATTTTGCCTTTGCTACGATCCATTGGAATTCCAGAGCAAGTACCATTGGTGGGGTTTATAACAAGCCTATTGCACTAGTGTTAAGTTAAGTGTACTGTGTCGTATAAGTTGCCGATGTTTTTGTTCTAGACAATGCGAAAAACATGAGCCTAGCCGTAGCTAAGGGAGTGTTTTTCAAAGAAGTATAGGGCAAAAAGATCAAAGCTTGGTTCGGCTAAAGTATGCTTAACTTAACACTAGGTAATTTCACACACTTCTTAATCGGAGCCCTAGCACTGATCAAAGCTGTTTTCACCAATCAAGATCTGCCATTTATATTATGGGTTTTCTGTGGGATTTATGTCGTATTTGCAATAGCCTTTTCGATTATTAATTTTACCCATCCCCTGAAAGAATAGTATTTAACACCAAGTTACACCCACTCAAAATCCTCTGTACGTCCAATGGACAAAAATGCCTCTGAAATTTCAGTAGGAGGTATCATCAATTTTCTTTTCTCAATATCCATCCAAGCACCATCCACAGTGATGATGGCCGACTTTGTTCCATCTTGTTTATACACCTCATGAATAAATGACCACCTTGAACCGTCTTCTCTTGCCCTGACAAGTTTGCAGGTCAATGTGATGGTGTCCTGCATCCCTACTTCTCTTATAAATTTGGCTTCTTCCCGAAACAGGATAGGCCCCATTTTCAACTCGACCATCTTGTACATGGACAAGCCGATTTCTTCCAATATTTTGACGCGCATATGTGCACCATAATCATAGTAAGCAGAATGCCTCAAATGTCTATTGGGATCTAAATCAGCCCATTTTATTTCAAATTGTTTTTTAAATTCAATCATATTGCAATTTATCAATTATAATACCTCTACTTCTTCATTTATGAAATCAATGGCTCTGGCAATAACCTTTGGATCACGCAGTATGCGCATATGTCCCAGCCCTTTCGTTATGACGAGCTCGGTAGCAGGGTTGGCTTCATGCAGGTCAATAGAGTGCTGCACTGGCACTTCTTTATCTGATTGGTCGTGAATCATCAATAGATCAGTATCACTCGCAGACTTGATTGTCTCCTTTACACTAAATGCATCAAATGGTTTTCCGAAGTTGTCAATTATGTTCTGCTTGAAGAGATCACCACTTTGAGGTGAAGCATTTATTCTTCTCAAAAAATCAGAGATAATATAGTCTCCATCCGTAGGTGTGCCAATATTCACCAATCGTTTTACTGGAAGGTCATTTTGAATGCTAAACATGGTTGCCGCTCCTCCAAATGAATGGGTGATCATAGAATCAATTTCAGGATATCTATTAAATACTTCTTTGAGCACTTTACTAAATCTGATGATGTCCGTCATTTTTCCCGAACTATTGCCATGCCCAGGTCCATCAATCGCCACTACTTTATATCCATTTTCATTGAGTGGCTCTATAAACTCTCTCCATTGGGTCGCTCTGCCTGACCAACCATGCAGCAGCATAATGGTCTTATCTCCTGTTCCCCATTCATATCCCTGTATGGTATATCCTTCCGCTTCAATGGTAAATTTATTGGCTTTATCTGCCGCCTCTTGCTCTCTGGGAGGTGCTGGGAATCTGAAAGGCGTGAAAAATAGTTTCCAAGCCCATTTGCTTGCCAATGCAGGAGCTATTTTCTCTACCTTTGGAAATACCCATTGAATAACTCTCAATGGAAAAGGAGTATTCTTTTTAACCTCTTTAGTCATACAAATAAGACCGTTCGGTCTGTTTTGGTTCAAAAAATTTTAAATGACCATACTGGTCTTCACATAGTCTTTAAGAAATGAGACGGCATTTCGCATATGCTGTCTATTTTCACTTACACGGGACATGATGATAGCTCCTTCCAAGTGTATAATCATCATCGATGCAATACGATCAGGCTCACAATTCTTCTTAAACTCCTCATTCTCTATCCCTTGCTCAATTTTTATTTCTACATATCGTTGCAGGCGATTGATCCCTTCCTTGGCTTTTGCAGCCAAGCTCGGATGAAAATCGATGGCATCCACTGCTGTATTAAATATAGGACACCCACCCTTCATTGTAGGTTGTTCTATTAAACTCGCATAGGTTTCGATGATGGCAAATAATTTTTCTTCCGCAGTCTCTACCACATCCAGACTGGATCGAAATCGCTTGATAACCAATCCATAACTGTAATTGTATGCGGCAAGCGCAATCTCATCCTTACTGCTAAAATGATTGTATATACCTCCCTTCTTAAGTCCAGTGGCCTCCATAATATGACTCATCGAACAGCCATTGTATCCATACAAATTGAATAACTCAGCTGATTGACTAATGATGAAATCTTTGGTGCTTACTTTTTCTTGTATTGCTACGCTCATAATAAAACCGACCAGTCGGTCTTCAAATGTAAAAACATTTGTTTAATAATCAAAATTCGCAGTAAATTAGACTGGGATAGACGTGTCGTTTTTGACTTCTGTCATTACAAATGAGCTTTGTACGGTAGCCACATTCTCGATGGCAGCCAAATTGTTGGTGATGAATTGTTGATAGCTATTCATATCAGAAACGACCATTTTCAATAAGTAATCATAATTGCCAGCGATATGGTAGCATTCTATCACTTCTGGGACTTTGTTGATCTCAGCTTCAAAATTCTTCAATAGCGGTTTGCTATGCCTTTCCAGTGATACATTGCAAAAAGCAACCAAGGACTTGCCTACTTTCTGTTTATCAACCAACGCCACATACTTGGCAATAAAACCTTCCTTTTCGAGCCGCTTGATGCGTTCATATGTCGGAGTGACTGTGAGACCAACCTGATGCGCTACTTCCTTGGTTTTCAAACGGGCATCAGCTTGAAGCAGCATGATGATCTGGCGGTCGATGGCATCTAGTTTATATGATTGCATACGACTCCCCTATTTTGAATTTATGGTACTTGGTCTCATATTCAAAAGTTGCCGTATCGTATGTCCGCTCTGCGTATAAAACCTTGTCTTGATTATCGACCAGTATTACTGTAGTGCAGCGCGAACCGTATTGCGGACTTTTGATAAACATGGGGGATAACATTCGTTCTTTCTCCAAGCCTACTCCTGTATCAGGAAGATGCTTGTCATCGGCCAATTCATCATCACGCATCGCTTCAAACAAATGCTCCACCTCGAAATGCCTTTCTTCCGTAATGGCTTCGATCTTCATTTTCCCTTTTTGTACTTTAGGCCAGGGCGAATTCATCAGTGCATTGCTCAATCCATAGATACCAGGAGCAAGCGACTTTAATCCATTGAACTCACTAGAAAAGTAAGAGAGGCTATCAGGGCTTCCAAGCACGAGGTTGAATCCATTGTATTCGGACAGGGTAGGGCGTAATGCTTCATAGTATTCCTCAGGAAAGCTGTCATTAATCAAAAAATCACTCACCAAGGAGCCTCTCGAAGGAGCCACCGATTTCAAATTAGCCAAATCACGGTAATTTGTCAACATAGCCATATCACCAGATTTTGTATTCATGCCCATCCACGTTCCCATGGCTTCCATATCACGTCCGGCCATAATCTCCCGATGATCTTCCCAATAGTCAGCAGGCTTAGTAGGTCTGGCATAAAACTCGTCACGGTTGCCCGCAATAATCAGCTTATATCTCGGATGGGTTTTATAAGAAAATAGAATTAGACACATAGCATTCGATTGTGATGACAAATATAAAATGAAGTCTGGAAAAACAAGAGCAGCCAAGATATTTTAACAACAGGTCGCAATAAACAACACCATTATCACTTTCTCATAGTCGTTTTTAAACGTTTATTATACATGTAAATAAATACTTAAGAGAATAATACATCTATTACGAGTAGCCATATTCAAAGTGAATCCACTATATTCTGCAAGTCAAGATATTAATAATACCAATTAAGGTTTATAAGGGCGTAAAAAATTCTGTCGGGAATTTCATTTTGAGAAAGGCAAAAAGCGCAGTCATCGCATCGCTACGAGGAGCATTTTTAACGCATCACAAAATTAAATTCATAAGAAGAAATGCGTCATTATAAATGTTAATTGGCATAAGGCATCTGTTCATAATATACACTATCTCAAAGATTTAAAAAGTCAACTCTCTGATTGTGCTCTAACTGGATATAAAGGCTACCTAAGTCAAGAACAACAACTTGACTGGTTCACCAACGCTAAAATAAAATTAGAAGTGCCAACAAGGAAGAACCAAATTAACTTCAAAAAGCAGCCCTATATCTTTAGAAAAACAAGAAAAAGAATTACTGTCATACGAGTAAATTTTAAAAGGAACAAAAAGATTCGATTATTATCAAATTTCAAGCTTTTTACTTCACAATGAAAAACACCCCTCTGTGTCTCCCCTCAAGGGGAGAATCGCAAGTATCCCCTTGAGGGGATTATAGGGGTGTTGTTCTCACAGAAACA
>Ga0209634_1000836_pt1 | contig 23285 bp, 19 predicted proteins | sample LinPmetageLP40_FD_184043 | JGI IMG/M metagenome (GOLD analysis project Ga0209634, IMG submission 184043) | Marine viral communities from the Pacific Ocean - LP-40 (SPAdes) (version 2) | ecosystem: Environmental > Aquatic > Marine > Oceanic | place: Pacific Ocean | collected 2010-08-26 | reverse complement strand
CGTGTGTGTAGCAACTGTCGAGTCTGTTCTAGTTGGTGCTGTCAGTAGATGATTAAGTTGGTTTCTATATTGTCTACCACCGACATGTTGTCTGGTAAATGGTCCCTGCATCCCATCTTCAAATCCATCCATACCATCAGAATCTTCGTGATAACCTGAGAAACCAATCTTTTTAATGCCTGCTTTTTTCAGACTGTCTTGGTATCCAGTTTCAACACTAGAACTCTGAACAGTAAATGGCGTGAAGAGTTCTCCCTTGACTAAATTACCATTCTTCTTAGCTCTAAACGGAACTTTTCTTTTTAGCCCAACGGGGTGACCATATTCATCTCTGAGAATTAGGTCATCTTCGCTTTCGATTGTTTCAAATCGATCGATAAGAAGTTCTTCTGTCGGAGCAGTTCTATCTTTGGGTTGAAGTTGGTTTGATCCTTGACGAATAAACTTACTTAGTTTAAATGTTGTTCTTGCGTATCCCTTGTGATCTTCGCTTCTTTTGATGGTTGTGAAGATCCTAGATCTTGTATTAAGAGCACCTGATAAATGATCTGTGTCGTTAGGCGTTCTTTCACTAGCCTTATTCATAATCGAAGAAGACAGGATCCCAGTACCACGCTCGGCTCGCTTAGACCACCATTGAGTATTCCTATCCTCATGTCTGCTGCCAGCACCATCGCCAGCTAATTCTGCTGGTCCATCGTTTCTAGATCCAGTTCTAGGTGGAGCATGTCCCAGACGCCAGTTATATGACATCTCTTCAATACCTTGTATTGTACCTATGGGTTCTGGCTCTGTTCTTTTAAGATGAGTATATGCGTATTGATATTTGTTTCTTTCTAGAACATGACTTTCAATAACATTTCTAACCGACTCTGGTATGCCAGCAGAAGCAGGAAACAATTGATCAAGCATATTATTGATCGCACTGTCGATCCATTTATAATAGTCAACATACTTTTCTACGTCTGGTGTATTATCTACTTTCCTAAAAAAGATCTCTCTAAGTTTTGAAAGGTCCTTATAATCTGCTCTATACTTGTTGACGGGTTCACCGATTAGGTTATTAAAATCTTGGATTGAGGCAAAGAATTCCAACATCTCCTTTGAGATGCTATCGTATATACTCTTCTCAACATTGAAGAAATATCTCGTTGGTGTATCGTCTCTCTGGAATTGGACATCATCCGTACTTAGAACCTGTACAAAATCTTGGGGGTATATCTCTTCAATCATGCCCATTTTACCAGAGTAAACATATTCTTTCTTCACAGGCGTATCACTAACCTTGAAGAAATCACCTCGGGCATTATGGATTTTTAGATTTTGACTCAGCGAGCCCTGATACTTTTCTACATATTTATTGCCAGCGGAACCAGAACTAAAATCTAATACCCTAAATCTACCTTCACCATCACTACCACTTACAGTTGTAAAATCCCAGTGTAGCGCCAATGTTTCGATGGCTGGGATATAAACATCTGGGGCACTTTGTAGGTTATACACATTTCTAAATGGATGCTTTACCCCATACGAGTCGGCATCAATAGCATGTAAGTTAATGGTTTCATCGTCGAGATAAGAGTTCCAGAAACGGATACTAGAGAATTTACTCTCAGCCTTGACCAGCGTTGAGCCAGTAAAGTTTGTTCTACTAGCGCCCGCATACACCATCTTATTTGAAGTTAAAATGCTTGATCCGGTTGCATAGTTCAAAGTAGCAGAAGCTGAGAAATGACCCTGTTTCTGTCCGAGAAGCATGTTGACACCATATAACTCTAAAGTATATGACGAAGAGAACTGAGTTGCAGTAGTACCGCTAAGACTTGTTCCGGCAACGCTTTCTGCGAACGGATGCTTTGCGGGCTTAAGTCGTAAAGCTATATTCCATTTTCTATTATCAAACGCATTGCGTATGACAGAAGATGATAATAATCTATTGCCCGCAGCGTCTTCAACTATAAAGAAAGCATCTCTAGAGGCTTGTACAGGATCTATTACTTCTGAGTATTCTGTAGTCGAATGTACTGAATAAATCTGTAGCCCAAAATCATTCGCAGTCGCAGCCCACTTTCTGCCAGTACTAACAGGTGATGGGTTATCTGGTGTATGAAAACCAAACAATGATGCTGTTGCACTTGTAAGAGTTTGATATCTAATTTCACCTGGCTCAGGTCTTCGAGGCAGAATAAAATCACCCTCAAGGGTAAAAGCTGTGTCGTCAATATCAGAGCCACTTAAAATACCAACGGACCCAAGAGATCCAGTATTATAGTTTTGATATACAATACCTAAGTTATCATCATACCGACGCAATCCAGATACATCAACATATTTCTTGTTTGATACGGATGGCAAGAATTGATCTTTTATTTCAAATTCTTGATCGTTTGCATATGTTTTTACTTTAACAATGTTTTCGTCAATACCCAAGCATCTAATCAAATTTCTAAAACTTTTGTGAGTTCCTTTTGACTTGTACAAATAAACTATGTTATTATAGAGATTCTTATATATCTCGTTTTTTACGTCATAAAGTCTATTTTCGTATACTCGTTTATCATCTTTCTGTAGGATTTGTGATAAAACACTAGCATTAGAGAAAAGCTCAGGTGCTTCAAAACCTAATGATTCCAAAAGACGTTGACCATAGGGGAAAGGTTTTGAGCTACCACTCGTATATCCCATGTCCTTAACTTTTGTCAAGGTGCTTATCTGGGCATACAATGTATCAAAATAACTAGAAATTACTTGTGTGATCTGCTTAAGTTCACCACCAGAATTTTCGTCTTGCTCAATAATCCAAGTAGGCATAGAGAAGAAGAGATTTGATGTATTTGTATAATCATGGGTTATTCCCCCAGACAGGAGAGTGTTTCTAGACCCGGTAAGAATAGGATTAGAAGAGCGAACGATCGGATCCCCAAACTCCACCACAGAGGCAGATGATTCCATAATCGCTGAAGAAGTTGACCTAGTTCCTAATGAATAACCACTAAAGGTACCGTTATTGATTCTACCAGAGTAATCAAGTACAACCTTATCGATTTGGTCTACTTCTGTTATGCCCTCATTGAACTTAAAATAAACTCCAAGTTTTGATTTTTTCTCAGATTGATTTGATCCACCGTTGATTCCTGCAAACCAGTTTCTGCCGATCTCGTCAGATTTTCTTAACTCTCTCCAATATCTAAACTCATCAAGCGAGGCGGATAGCTTACCCATTCCACTCGTAATAGAAGTTGATGTGCCAGATGGATTTGTTCTGAGTGCGCCGAGGTGAGCAATTAAGGAACCAGTGACAAGTCCGATGCCTTGCCCCTTGACTGTTTGAGCACCTTCTGGTTCACCATCCTTATAAAGGTCCATTCGTGTTCCAGCACTAGTACTAAGGAAAGAGAAAGCATAATGATTCCAGTTATTACTATCTAACGACAATCCACCCGTAAGTGGAAGTCCTTGTCTAAACACGCCCTTAGTACCAGATTGATGGGTTACATAAAATCTATCTGCCGAGCGACTGAGTTCAATTGTAAATCGACCGTAAGCTTCACTTGCGCTGGGCTCACCGTTCCATACATCTAAAACCACTTCCCGCTCAGAAACTGATCCTGTAAAGTTTTTCTTTTTAAACCAGAACTCTACTGTTGATCCGCTTGGACCACCGAAGGCTAAGTTGTTTATTTTTAGGTCTGACTCTTTAAAGGCGTTTGCTTTACCATCCCGAATATTTGGGTTGCCTGATCTGTTAAGATCTGGACTAGCATGAGGTCCGCCCTTGACTATAATAAAACTACCGCCGGTTGTAGTAGAATAGCCCCCTACAGCAGAGCCGGTGATACCATAAGAAATCCCAAGGTTTACAAAACCTGTTGACTTAGGGTATTCGACATCGAAAATATATTTTTCAAATGGGTTTAGTTCATTTTCAAATTTAATCTTTTCTCTAGAACTACCATCATAGGGGTAGTAATTTGCAACATGACTAAATGCGTTTCGATAATATTCTTCAGCAGATCCGTACTTAGCAAAGTTCTCTGGCTTAGAATAATCTACCGGGGGAATAAATTCAAGACGTTTTTTCTCCGCCTCTTCAATTTGTTTTACATCTTCGACTTCCCTAGTAAGGGTTTCCAAACTACTTGCTTTTAGAATCTTTCCAGATGATCTACGGTTTTTGTCGTCAAATAACTTCTTGATACTCATTTATTACTCGTCTACCCTGAATTTGAACATTTCTGCTTGTTCTTGATACTCTCCAAGTAAATAGTAAGTCAGCTTAATTCCATACGAATATCCAGGCTCTAATAATGACATGTCAAGATCAAAATAATTTCCGCTAACATCATAAGATGTCCTTGTTTGATTGTCACTGCCTGTGCCATATGGTACTGCCTCGATATCATCTGTTACTCTGACGACCTTATAATAAGCATCCTCAATAAGAGATGTTTCAATCTTCTTGCTAGCAACTGAGTAAATTGTTGGGCTCCAGTCTTTTGGTCTAGCATAGATTCTCAACCTAGGTCTATCTTTGGGTCTATAAGTTGATTTCAAATTCCGGATGCTATTAACATAAGTACTGCTCTCATCAAACTCTTGTGCTTGTGGGTTCTTAGGTCTAAACGATCCTGTGTGGAAAGTTGTTGAACCAGTGAACCATACATCGTGCAGGATAGAAGCAGTCAAAGTAGATGCGAAGGAACAAGTATATACCCCCGTAACATGGATTCCATTTTCAAACAGCCGTGACGCCTCAATCGACGTGACCGAAGCACCACTTGAACTTACAACAGTTTGTGCTGACTCTGATACATTTGGAAAGATACCAACCTTAAGTTTGTTGTTCTTGAGTCCGGGGATGTTTTTTAGTTGTCCACGAAAACGGTTATACAAATACAATCGATTAATATTATCTGTTTGGTCGAGGAGAGAACTGCTAATAAAGAAAGACCCACGGTGATCTTTTCTCGAATCATCCCACCTGGCTTCAATCACAGGTCTTCTAAAAAAGAACTCACTTGTTCTTGCAAAGAATTTCTTAGTGTATAAAGTTCCATTGTTTCCGCTTAAACTAGATGCAACATGCTTTAACAAGAACCCATAATTAGCTTTTGTTCCATCAATCCAGTTTTCCACAGCGGTGGTTACATCAAGCTCAATATCTTCAAACCCATGTTTAAAATTAACTGACGCTGAGAAATTATCTGTATCCACCGCAGAATGAAAGTCACCGCCTGGGGACGACCAAGCACTGCCAGAGGATGATGACAGAAAACTAGAAAAGCCGATGTCCGAGTAGGTGTCCATATCAAGTCCACGACCCTCGTTCCAAGTTTTTGATATAATTTTCACATCAAGATCAAAGTCCTCTGGTGTGGTTTCAGCGTGGGCAGCGTTAAAGATTCTCAGGTAAAAACTAACTTTTCCCTGTGGTGGGATCTTGTTATTATTTCTGTCTCTATGGATTGTTTCTATTGCTGCATTAGTTCCCGATACTGGAAACTGAATAATAATTCTTGCTTCTTCGGCGTTGTCGGCGCTAATACTAGATGAGGTTTGTCCATGAATAACAAATGTTTCTAAAACATCAGCAGCGCCCATATTTGCCTTTGTTGCTCTTTTGATGAGGTTTGCTTCAAAGGCATTTGTAATTGTATTATCTGCTTCGGCAATGTATCTTTTAATAGCCATTATTTAACCACCCCAATAATATCAGAATCTAAGCTGTAGATTTCAAATGCTACATTTTCAGGAGGAGTTACAATTCTACCGTCTGGTGATAAATGGTTTTTTATTACAAAGGGGAAGTTACTATAGATTCCCCCTGTTTTAGAGTCTACCTCAACTGACACAACATCAATCACCCCTGATACAGAGTTTAGATGTTTAGTAATTTCCGTGATATAAAAGGCTTCGCCAAGACCATATGGTACTTTTAACTTGTCTTTAAGTTTTGTCAAACATGCACGTAGAACATCATATTTATTCATATCAAATGCACCAACAACTTCAAATTTAATTTCAAGGTTTACAATTTTCCCATCCAAGATATCAATGGTATCGTTAATCATCTTATACTCAGTTAACCAAGTCTTTAAGTTATTTTTTAGATTTTGTGTAGCTTCTGTAAACCTGCCATCAGAATTCTCTGATAATACATACAAGTTTAAGTTTCTCTTAAGAGAGTCGGGATCTCTTACCACGTTAACTCTTTTGATAGCCCCAAAGCGATTTGGCATTCTATAACACAATGAAATATAATCTTGTGTGGTAACTGCTCTGTTTTGAGTGGCAAAATAATCATACGCACGGATTCTAATCTCGTCCATGTTAGGAGTAGTTACATCGCCTAAAATTGGTTCTTCGTTAGTACACTCCATACTCTCCAACATTACGTCTATTTTACCTTGGTCTAAAGATTCTCTATTCTTAAACACGAATCTTGGAGCAAGAACATCATTCACTGTATCGGCGGCGGCATTAACATTATTAGTATTATTAATTCTGTATACCGCAGTTAGAACAGTATTTGTTGGTACAACTCCAAACTTGTCTGTTTTAATTAATTTGGTTGGATCAAAAGAATCATCCGCAACATAGTTTTTACCGAACCTGTCAAGAACAACATCAGACGGATCAGCTATTTCATCATTGGTTAAATTATCTTCTGAACCATAACCAAACTGGATAGTAGTCTGTCCATTTTCGTAGAACACAGTAAATCTTCTGGGTACTGGTCGAGATCTTAAGGTATAAGGAATAGCACTTTTATCTGTGCCATAATTTGGTACTTGATCAAAAATTACATCCTGGGACAAATAAGGAACTTCAAAATATTCGTTGCCTTCAGAATCCACCATGGATAGAAGTTCTGATATGTTTCTATCTTCAAGTTTTATTTGCAGAAATCTTTCATAATCATCGACTTCTAGAAGTTCCTGTCTAAGCTCCCCAGACACAACACTTCCGTATGCTTTTACTGCAAAGAAAGTTGGGTTACCAGTTGTAGGATCTTGTCGAGCAACAACAATTTCATTATCGTCCGCAGAAAAATCAATGTCTTCTGTTAAGAGAAAACTGGTTCCGTTCCCAGAAACAATCTCTGTATTTTTCTTCAAGATTGGAAAGTAATCTAAATCTGGGGTTGTCCCATTTGCACTTACAGGCACTAATACGAAGAAGGCAACGGTTCCGGTTGAGGACTTTGCCCCTGTCTCTCTATAGCCCAACTGCCTGGACAGTCTTTCAATATTTTTTCTCTCTAAAGCTGAATCTAAAAACGACTCGTTGGTTTGGTAATCTAGATAAAAAGAAAGCTGATCCCCAATGTAAGATACCGAATCTAGAAGAAGAGCACCAAATGAAGCGTCATTGAAATCCTTGAATGTATCTGGATAATATCTTTTAGCATGGTTAACCAACGCCTCTTTGATTGACTCAAAATCTCTACTTGTATAACTGATTGGTCGCTTTGCCATTTTTCTACCTCTTTAAGAATATATTTAGCTTGCAGTAGTCGATATTGTCAAAGTATCTCTAGAGTCAAGAGGTAAGATATTATAAGTTATTCTTACCTGTACCTCGTTAGGTCCAAGCTCTTGTCTGCCGTTGATCGTGTTAAACTCAATGTCTTCTACATTTACAAACGGCATGAATTCACTAACCTGTCTGTAAATACGGTTGCTAGCTTTTGAAAATAGTTCCTCGCTTATAGGATCAAATAATAACCGACGAATACCAGCACCGAAGCTTGGAATCATAACTCTTTCACCTGGGTTTGTCAAGATCAAGTTTTTGAAATTCTGCTGGATGTTTTCTTGCAGAGTTTTAGTCAATCTATAAGGACCATCTTCTGAATCATATGAAAGTGGTAGTTTTAAGCCTATGCCCTGCTTTGATGCCATTGTTAATTTCTCCTACACTAAGTATCGTCTTGGTAACTTAATTGCCGCCAGATTTATTTTGATCTAATCTAGTTTTTGCATTAAGATAAAGTTGTTGCGCACTGTCTTTGTAATTTTGAAAATCCAAGCCAAGAGAAGTTGGTAGGTCATATTCACTTGCCCAAACAATTTGTAGAGCAACAATACCCTCAAGTGGCAAACTATACCGTTCAACCTGACCGTTGTTTGGTTCTATTCTTTGTCTGTCTTGTCCATCTCTCAGAGTGTACCCGTCTGGGAAATAATCATATCTAGATGGATCATATGGAGTTCTGTTTACTGCATCTTCCGAAGTCAAGAATAAATCAAAATAAGATAAACACTTATAAATAAATAGTTTTAGCTTGTTGTCTTCAAAAGTTGCCTCGTTTTCTTTAGTGAAGTTATCCCGGCTGCGATATTTCATGGGATCAGCTATCTTTATAACAGAAGATACAATTTCCTCTGACATCTCGGCTGTGATCTTGCGTCGCAAATAATCAACAATTAATTGTACCAATACCTTCTCGTAATCTGAAACTTTATAATTGAAACGAGATGTGCTGCCGATTAAATCTGCGACTGCAAGTTGAAAACGAAGTATCTCAGAAAAAACCACCTGACTTGCTCCAAGACATTTATCTTTTTCTAAAATCGCAATAGGACCGCCACGGATTCCTTTATCCATAGAATCGACACAAGCATTAGATATCGCCTGCAAAACTTTGTCAACGTTCATTTGATTAAAAATCTGTTGCCTGTTTTCAGATACATATCTATTCTCCATGGAACCTCTGTTGAATTCTGCTAATCTTCTAGAGAATTTATCTCCAACATTTCCAAACTTCTGAAATCCTCCACCTGTAGAAAAAGCAGTATTAGCTGATACACCTCTTTGTCCTTGTACATTTATATTAAGAACCGATCTCAATAAAGGTCTTCCGTTATCGTCACGAATGTTGGCATAATCAAATGGTCCTTCTGTTACGATCTGAGCTAAAAGTCTTGTTCCTGCATTTTGGCTAGTCACCTGAATTGAAAATACTGCATCACGACGATTGGGAGCAGTTGTTCTTAGAGAAATTTGATTATTTTCCCCAAGAGTTTTATTAAAAGAATCAGTTTCAAAATCATATGTTACGTTTGGTTCAGACCCAATCCTTTCCCTTAGTGCTTCATTGTTGTTGCCAACAAGATCAAAGCGGGAAGATCCCTGTCCTAAATCTGCTGTTACTGGCAGTTCCTCATTTAAACCTGTCAAATATTTTCTAATAGTTTCTGAATCTCTAATAAGAGTTATAGCACCTTTTGCCATGGTATTAGATACTTGCTTGTGTGTAGCAAGTATTTCCTCTGGTAGTTCTGCTTGATCCAAGGCATTTTGTATTGCTTGTGCTACAGCATCTTCTATACCGCCAGGCTTCAATAGATCAGCTATTTTACCAACCTCTTTTGTGTTATCGCACAACGAATTTAAGAATTGATCTGCCAGATCAGGAAGGGAGACTCCTTGTTGGCTTGCGTTTTGTAAGAGTTGGTCGGCTGCATTATCCAGAGTTCCTTCATCGCATATAACCACCCCAGTTTCTGGAAGAGTATATATTTTAGCTGGTGGTATTTGTTGAGCCATGGCTCTGAAGAAAGAAAGTAGTTGATCATCAGAAAGAGTACCCTCTCCAAAAACACTATCCGCAATACTTCTGACTGTTCTGAATATTTCTCCCGACCTAGGTCTATCGTATAACATGGTTTTTAGTTCTGAACCTGTTAGAGATTCTGATACTAAATCATAAAATCTTGCTATAGATTCACTATTGATACCATCAACTCCTAAATTTTCCAGAAGAGACACAGCCCTCAGTATGAAATCAGTTGGCAGCAATCTATCCAGACTCAATCCATCTTTGATAGGACCAAGCAAGCCCTCCAGATCCAAGGGCTGTCCAATATCTAAGTTGATACCTTCCGCCGCTTTTTCGATTATTTTATCTAGTAGTCCTTGTCCGTTGCAACCAAGGAACTCCTGAATCGCATCTTGTAATAGTTTTGCCAACAGTTCAACCAAAGCGCCCTCAATAGCGGCAACAATCAACTGCCTAATAAAACCATAAATATCTAAATTTGGTATTAGAGGTATATTAACTTGAGGTAAGCCGAAGCTAAGCGCATTTTCAGTTGCAAAATCTATTCCCTGAATTGATGCTTTTTTAAGGAAGTCAGGGTCTTGGAATGCTTCGATAGCGTTGGGCACAATTTTATTTAAAAGTTCTAAAGCAGCCCTAACGTCTCCGGAACAACTTGCAAAATCTTCTTGTAATTCTTCCGGAAGCAAACCCTCTTGGCTAAGTCTATTTAATAAGGCTTGTTGTAATTGAATATCTCTTGCCAATCTTTTGGCTAGTGATTTAAGCATGGAGGCTAAATCAAATCTTCCAAGAAGGTTAAAAATATCAATCAACGATTTTATTTGACTAACTAATCCTGCATCACAAGTTATGATTGCATCTCTTACACTATGTTCAAATTTAGTTCTAGCAACTGCAAGTTGATATTGCTTTCTCTGAAGCTTTTGTTCATTTTCCGGAGACACCTTTGCCTGACTCGCTGTTTTCTGATTGTTTTTATCTAAATCAGGGTTATTCAGTGCATCTTCTTTTGAACTATCATTTTCATTAGTATCTCGTTCCCTAGACGCAGCCTCTACTTGACTTTGTTCGTCTTTGTTACAAAGCTCTTGAAGCTCACTTGGAGTAACGGTAATTGCTGGAGATATCGCATTTGGTAAAAATTCTGTCCATGGTGTTGCAGACCCATTAGCGATATCTGAGAACTCAAATAAGACTGTGTAAACGTTACGAAGAAGTGACCAAGTTTTTTCAGTGTATCCCGGAAAGGCATTTCTACTTATTTCTCCGTCTGGTAGATTCGATTCTTCTACCCCTAACCCTTCATAATATGGGAAACTATCGGCTTGGACTAAAGATTGGTCGCCTTGTGGTGGTTTTTTTGTAAAGAAAATAGGCTTGAAAGTCTCTGCGCTTTCCATTAGAATTCTAACGCCGGCTAGCCCTGGGGATATTGTTTTCTCGTATTTATAGATAACAAAGTTAATATCTTGCTGTGATAAGTTATATTGATCTGTTTCATCAATAGTTGCATTTCTTACCGTATAAAGTAAGCGTCCCCCCGTTGGATCTAGGTCTGTATCGTAAAAGCCAGAATCGTTAACCTCAGAGGTTATATCAAATTCAAGGGTCGATCGATAGCGATCCTCACCTTCACCAAAGGTTTCACTCAAGCTTTCAAAAATTTCCTCGTTTTGTACAACAGTACTCAGGGTTTCTACGAGTTGTGATTGAAGAGTGTCATCAATTCTTGATCTTTGATTTTGTGGTGGTGTTTCAGGGTTTCGATCCCAAGCAATTAAATTACCTCGTTTAGTGCCAGGTCCATATTTAGTTACTAAACGAATACTAGTATTAGTCTCGTTCTTATTCATGTCTTTAAAGTTTTGATAGTAATCCTCAAGATATGATAAGTTTTCTATCTCTTTATATAAATTTATTCCCTTCAAATCGGCAGGGGTAATATTTTCATCTTCTAAGATGGTGGCGTAGTAATTCAAAACTCTTGTCATTTTAGAAACAACATCAATTGCTATCTCATCCGATAAAAATACAGTTCTCTTTTGTCTGTCTTCTACATCTTCAGAAATTACTGAAGGTGGATCTTCTGGGTCGCCAGCAACTCGCTTTTCTTCTTCCGCTGCTAAAGATTCTAAAAGCTCTTCTGCCTGATTATCAATCTCTTCTTGCTGTAATTCATTATAAGCGTCTTCGGGTAATAAGCCTTCAATATCTATGGTTTCGGCGTCATCAGGGTCTGAAGGAGGGGCTTCTGCTCTATCTCTTTCTAATCTTTCTTTTTTAGTCTGAACCTCTTGAGGCAACACAAAAAATCTATCAGCTTCTTCAATAGAAACTTTAACAAAAGCAAAGATTGGTTCTGAGGATCCACCAGAGAAGTATCCTTTTTGAGGCGGTCTAAAAGTTACTTCAGATACCTTTGAATAAAATTGTCCGCCCTTTGATACATTTGCAGGCGGCTGTCTCCTGCTTGTAGAAAAATAAGAAACATCTTGACCCCTTATTTTATATCCAAGTCTAGTCAGCATCTCTCGAACTAATTTAATCTTGGCTTTTACAATTTCAACTCGACTATTTTTTAGTTGGCTTAAACTTTTGCCAGTAATTTTCAATACAGCAACATACTCACCAGCATGTTTATAAAAAACAAGATTTTTGCCTGAGCTATTCCCAGCTTCTTCTGGTTGCCCAGGCTTTGTTACGCTATCAAATTTTGTCATAATTAATTTGTGTTATTGTATCTGCTAAGATATTTACCTAATTTAATTTCTGTTTCTAATGCAGCCATGTTAACCTGTTCAGTTACCCCGGTAGCTATTGAGATTCCACCAAGGGCTGCCAATGGTGCCCCGGCAGGCGCTGTGATAATAGCTGCCGTTAGAGCAGCACCCAATGTAGTTAGTGCTTGAGAATTTTGAGCCGCAGCACTATTGACCTCAGAAATTATCTTTATAAGTTTTTCTAACAACTTCTTAAGTTCGATGCCTTTAACAAGGGGTTCCAAGTTAGTGTCATCGTTTCCAGCGATCAAGTCAATACCGACCCTTCTAGAGTTACAAGCAATATCTTGAGAGTTATATTTGTCTGTTCCTCCAGCTACTAATTTGATACCTGCATCCCTGGATATAATTCTGACCGCATCTGCTTTCAAAGCAATGGCGGATCTTGTTTCAAAATTTCCTACCTTGCCCGCTGTTAAATTAAAGTTCTTGTCAACGTCTGACCTTTGTGACATATAGATTTTTGCTGCATCAGCAAATGAGTTTCCGTCGGTAAGAATTTCTTCCTCGTAATCATCATAAGGACCAAATCCAAATAAAGATCTTTTATTTACAGTTTTTGACTCTTTTGCGTTCATCCCTGACATGCCTACTACAAATTCAATCCGCCCGCAATGAGTATCGCCTGCGCCGCCATACCCTGTAGTTCTACCCCCTGGTCGGTCTCTACCTAAAATGATGAACTGATTATTTTCCCCTTCGATCACTTTTTCACAAGGGGCGACATTATAGTTTGGGTGTGGTTCATCAATTTTTTCGTTATGGACGCCTACTTTATAAACATCCCTATCTCCACCGGCATTTCTTGCACGGTGCTTACGGTTGCTCATCCCCTCTCTCTCTACGGCTTTTACCTTTGTCATGTTTCCCCTCTTCCTTGTCTCTCTTCTATTCCTTGCCTATTAAGGTTAGCAATAAGAGCAGTTGCGTTGGCTTGTTGATTTCTTTGAAGCATTCCAAAGATTAAGGTTGAAAAAGTTTTATTTATCGATTCCTGTCTAATAGCGTTAGAAGTAGGTGTAGTTACACCCAGAGAATTGAGTTGGCGGATGGCGGTTGCCCAACCTTCTTTTCCAGCGTTTTTCTTTTTGTCATAAATTTCTTTTGCTCTTGTTGCAGGATCAAATGCCGGGGCAGACAAGAGGCTGGCTTCGTTGCCACTTCTTTTTTTCCCTGGCATTGGATTTAAGGTGCCATGCCACTTTTGAGTGACCAATTTTGTTCGGGCACCTTTCGCCCAGTTCATCCATTCATCAGATTCAGTATCAGCGCCTGCATATGAAGTTGGTGGACCCTGATATCCCCTTTCGGTCCTTGCACTTAGTTGCCATTTTGTAAACCTAAGATTTTTACCATCGCCAATATATTCCCAGTGCCATTCCTCAGATTTAACTGTTCTTATCCAGCCGTAATGAATGGCATGGTTAGCCATCCACTTATAAACTTGTTTTCCCTGTTCATCATTACTTTCTGGATTAAATCCACGAAAATCAATCGCTGATCCTATTTGATGTGTTGAATACCCAGGTGTTGCAGTTGACGGTTTAAAATTACTTGAGTTATTTGGTGCCTTAGTTAAGAATTCGATTAAGCTATTAAACCCGTTTACCTGACCTTTGGATGATGCCCACCTAGAGAACTCTTCAAGAGATCCGCCGCCTCTTTGGAAGTTCTTCCGGTTTTTTCCGTCGATCACGGCATTATAAAGTCTACAGTAGACTTGTTGCGGATACGAACGAAACCCACTATTAATGAGACCACTTGTGCTAGTTGTTTTGTTTTTGTCATGAAATGCGCCCGGTACCGGATACGGCATACCATATTCTAAACCATTTGCCAATTTACTATAATCATATTCTAAGTTTGGAGCCACATATCCTGCGGCTTCTGTTGCCTGATTTACACCGGGTCCGCCCGTACTTCTTTGTTCTCTTGGCAGCCAAAAATCAGCAGCCATATCTAAAAGCATTGGCACGAGTGCAGGATAAATGTGTGATGGAATCAATATCCCTGGTTTTGAAGCGAAGACACTTGGTATTTCCATCATCATAGCCTTGCCTCTGCGGTTTCCTTGTTGCCACAGACTGTGTGACCCTGGTCTTAATATTGGCCATTTTCCCTGGGCAGCCTGAGCAATTGCCGTAGCCTCATCTATTTCTTCTTGTGAAGCACTTCCTTGGTCTGTACCATAGATATCCCTAAATAATCTAGGACCACAAGAAACTGGTGGCTGAGGAGAATCAACGGGTCCTAAGTGGTCTTGTTCTGGTGTGTTCACTGGTTCGTTAGAATTGTCGCATGGATTTACACCGGCACTTGGCTCAAGCTGAGGACTTGGTGTTCTCCCTGCCCTAGTGGCTGGTTGTGGATTTTCAGCCGGAGGACAAGATCCAAAAATATCACTCCTTGCTATATCCTTTCCTCCCTTGAAAATACCAGTTATACTTGGTTTAGATCTATTTTTTACGTCCTCGAAATTAACCTTAATAATATCACCAGGCTGCAAACCAGAAGCGGCTGGTAAATCATTTAAGCTAACACTAAACACCGGGTATAAATCAATGACTCGGTGATCATTAAAATCTTTTGGTAAAGGTAAATGAGAATACATCTCTGGGATTGATGCGACGACGTTCACCATTCCAGAATTGAAAACACCATGGGACGCAAAAGCTGCTGACCACTTTGATGTATTTGCAATATTTCTTTCTGCATTGTTTCTCAAGACAATGGCTCTAAACTCATTTTTTTCTGTTAACTTCCTAGGGGCAAAAAGCTCTCTTGTTTCTTTTCTTACCGTTCCTAGAAAATTTGATTTTTCTGGATCAAAAACCTTCGGGCTTTTGTCCGTCATATCATTCAGTACACCGTGTGACTTGAGTAAGTCTAAATTTTCGGATGCCACATTAGTCCACCTTTTTGATTAGATCAAATAAATTATCTTTGTCATCTTCGGACAAAGTAGTGGAACCATTCACCGCTTCTTTTTTGTGTACTAAAGCTGCTAGTTTAACTATTTGCTCATTAGATCTTTGAAGTGTTTCAACAAATTTAGCAGCAGTATTTCCAACCTCAGCATATCGACTATCGTTGCCTTTGAGGTAACATTTAATATCAGTTAACATATCTTCCGTAACCTGTCTGTCATTTTCAATATTGTCTAGAGCCTGACCAATAAGTTCATCTAGAGATTTGTTACTCATTTTAGTTTACCTCGCCATTGTTCCATTTTTTCTTGAAGGTCCGAAATCTTTCCCTCAAGCGATTAAGATTACTAACTATTTGCTTTGTGTTTAAGCCAGTAATCTCTCTCATATATAAGTAAATAGCTTTTTTATTAAAAATATCGATCTCTTCGATACTCGTTAATAAGATTTCGACTGCGTTTAGTACTTTTCTTTCATTCTCTTTTAGATTCAAGTCTTTCCAAGTGTCTATTTCTTTCAGGAGAAAAAGCCAAAATTCTGCATCCTCACGATCATCTTCAAAAGATACATGACTCTGTGCCGTGACAGCTTCAACTTCTCGGATCATAGAATCATAATGAATCTCTCGCTTGTTTTGCTTTGCTTGCTTTTTAGCTTTGTGCGTAAACCAATTTTTCGTTACTACTGAAAAATAAGAAAAAGCCTTTGTTCCTCTATCCGGATTGTATTTATCTAAGATAGTGGTTAGCCAGATTTTACAATCATCCTTTAACGGATTGATATTCTGCAAGCTCGTGTACTTATATGTGTAAACAATCTTATCAACCAACTCGTTGAAGGCTGGCTGGATGTGTTCAACATATAGTTTTGTCCTGACACCGATGTCCTCTGTCCTAGCGTATGCTACAATAGCATCTTCAGTGTCTTGAGTAAAGTAATGATTACTCTTCTTTTTCTTCTTCGTCCTCTTCGGCACCTAAGTCCTCCTCTTCTAAAGAGAATATGTCCAGATATTCTGACACGGTAACTGCTACAGCCTTTGAATGCTCTAAGAGTCCTTGTATTGTTGGATCTCCGAAGTAAACCTCCATTTGGTGTACTTTCTGAAGATGATCTGTATATTCTTTTAAGTTTGTAAAAAGTTGTCCAGTATTTTCGGAATAGAATCTAAAGCGAATTAAAAGTTCTCTGACATACCAGATGGCTAAAATATTGATAACAACGCTGATGATTATAAGCACTTCAGTCATCACTGTTTGCCTCCCTGTTTTTGAGTTCCTCTTTGTGAACTTCTATTTCTTGTTTGGTAGACATAATAGCATCATTAACCGCCATGCCTGGTTTAGAAACCTTTTGTACTCGTTTATAGGACAAGTTTACAGGTGTATTTAACACCTTGCTAAGCGTGTCCAGTGCGTTGCACTCAGGGCATTCCGCTAACACTTCTTTGTATGAATGTATCTCTGTAAATGTGTTCTCACACGCACTGCAAAGATATTCGTACTTTGGCATATTATGCGCTTTCACTTTCGTTTTCTGGTACGGTAAAGTTTGGTGGGTTAATAACCACGACTTCATCGTCTTCAACTTTTAGTTCCCAATTTTCTAGCAAGGGAACAATATCTGTTTGCTCTAGTAAGCATTTTTGTAGAGTCATTAAAAGTGCTCCGACAGCTTGGTTTGATAGTTTCATAGCGGATGTCTCCAATCCTTTGTGTTAATATTTCTATCGTCAATAAACAAATCATAAAATGGTTTGTCTAATTTTAGTTCATGTCTGTTTGCGCCCCAGTCGTCAAGTTGACCCTCGGTCAACTCACGGTGATCGATCCCAGTAGTTGCTCCTCGGGCAGTCCAATAAACAATAGTATGACCAGCATCATAGAGTGCGTTAGCTTTTCTGATGTTGCCAATTATTGGTTCCGCTAGAGAGTAATCTCTAGGTTTATCTTTATCTCCCTCTGGGTGAGTACAGATGGTTTCATCAATGTCAATATAAATGATCATTGCTGTTCAAATCCCTCAATGGTAAATCCTTTTCTAATCCAGTTTGGATACATAACGTTTACCATAAACTCTTCATTTAAAATATTCTTCTTAAAGGTCATATCTTCGTCGTCTGCCGCAGACCAAGCATAGATATCAAGACCTTGATTCTTAAAGCTACGGATTAGTTTCATATCGTCTTCATAACCTTTGCCGCACTTTGGACCGTGGATCTCTCCATGTACTTCGGTAATATATTCAAGTGAACCATCTTTTTCCATCTTTTCAACCAACTCGTACTCCGCACCTTCGATATCTAGTTTTAGCACGATATGGTCCTCTTTGTTAAAGTTTTCCATAATCCACTTACTAAGATCTATGGTTGGCACCTTTACTAGAGCGTGTACATGTTTATTTTGTGCTATAACTTTTTCCTCAAGTAATGTCGAAGATGCGCCGCCGGTGATATAAAAGTCCATCTCTCCATCTTCAACCCAAACCGCATCGGGATGATAAATCACTGGTAGCCCCTGAAAGGCACTCTTAAATCCTGGGTTAGGTTCAAAACAATGAATTTCATACTGTCGCCAGTCAGGGTAATATTCCTTAAATGCCCGAAATGAACATCCATTATTTGCTCCGCAATCTAAAAATACTTTTCTCATTTTTCCTCCAAAAAATCTTGACCTAAAATATACTTGCTTGGACAACTTGTAGCCAAAGGGAATGGGTTGACCCTAAATTGTATTTGTATGGTTAATCTTTGTGTGCCTGGTGTCACGACTTCATGTCGTTTGTGAAAGCCTTTTGTAGTTGCAAGTACAAGGGTGTTCTTTTTACCAGTACATAAGATTGGCTCATCATATCCAAGTCTTTTTAATTCTTCGCTCTCACCTTCGCTTTTTTTATGATCTGCTATACGATATGACCCCGGTGTCACCCAAGTTGTTCGTCGTTCTGTTCGACTAGTATAAAGAGGGTGTCTTGGATCATATGCTAGTTTACTATTTTCATAATCCCAGGCTGCTCTTTCTGGTGTATTTTTATGTGACCCTTTGACATATGCAAATGGACCTTGGTGCTCTTCCACATCGTCAATGTATAGCCATCCTTTGATTGTATTGTGGAATGTATCTGTATGTAAAGATTTTTGAACATCATTTTCATATGGCTGATGGATAAGGTTATCTATATCAACCCTAGGGTATCCAGATCGAAGGTCGCCTTCAAACTCTGTAACTCCCCATACCATCTTCAAATATGTTAACATCCTATCATTGAGGCTATAAAACTTTCCGGGGTTGTGTATTGGAGCACGACCGCCTCCTTGAAGCTTGTTGCTAACAAACTCTTGAATTTTAGGTTCCAACCAATTAAAATTATCCTCTGGTAGAAAGTCCTCCAAGATTAAGAAGCCATCCTCCATTAACTTTTGATATTCTTCTAAACCATGGTATCCTGCTTTTTTTGCCTTAGCAGATAAAACTCGATCTGCTAATAAAGACCGATAAACTTGTAACCCCTGCTCATTCAATAATGAGTTGTTTATCGATTTAACTTCTGTAAAAATACTAGCAAAATTTTGAGGATCCATTCGTACCAAAGAAGACATTAGTGTGCCAAACTTGCAAGGAGTCACCTCTTCAAATAGTTTAATGTCTTCAGGTTCAAGATATTTATTATAAACATCTAAGATTTTTTCTAAGTTTTGACTCATCTAATAATCTGGTAATCTTTTCGCTCATCAATGATGTGAACTATCTCGATCCCATTCCTTTCTAAATGCGTTTGCAATTGTGACTCGACATGTTCTCCCCACTGAGAATGATAGTCATCATATTCCTCAAGGTGTGGGTATGGTTTTTTCTGATTGTATAGACCTGTATAGACATCCATAACCTCTGGTGTTCCAAATGCGAATCCATCACAAAGAAATTCTTTCATAAAAACATTAGGTGGCGTACACGGAAATCCTCCAACACCAAATAATTTGTTTTCAATATTATCATGTTTTGAGATTATTTGTTCAATGTTAATCTTTCGGGCTAATGCAATATCAAACCTAGCCCTAACAACAATATCATATTTAATATTGTTTTCTTTTTCATATTGGTGCATCATCTCGTTACACTCATGCATTTTTTTCAATTGTCTTTTTCTCATCCAGTCCCACTTTGTAGGCAACCGAATATCATCAAGACTTTCCTTGGCTGATTCATCCATTATGTGTAACTTCTTTAGATCATCCCCATAAGTTACACCAACCAAATAGTTGAGGGCTCTTTCATCAGTGTTGTATATGATCCCATAGGGTCTTGGATAAGATTTATACCATTTGATATTTGGGAGATATTCATATATTGGAGTTGATGGAGGGTAATGAAGACTCAAATTAACTCTTTGTGAAACAGCATTTGATGTCAGAGCAAAAATATCGCACTGGTTCTCTGCTAAAAACATTTGTTGCTGGTTGTTATAAGTTCTCCTAAATGAACCTAACTGACCAGATAAGCAGGCTGCTATCCTCACTTATATCCCGCCCCGTAGAGTGCTTCGCACATTTTAAATTGCCACTCATAATCTACATCTAGGATTTCAAATTCATTGTCCATCGAATATAGTTCTATGTCACCTGGCTTATCAAACTTACCCATCCAAATACCTTTACCAATATCCGAAAGTTTGCCCGCATATAAACAGTGCGCAGCCTCTTTTGTTACCCCTACAACTTTAGTATTCATAACATCTTGATCTTTTGGCCAAGGTGTTACCATAGCATCATTCTCATCCCAATAATAGTTTTTCTTTTTGACAACACCAAACATGCCATTAGACTCAGACTTTAAATATTCAGAAGTAAAGTTTTCAATACTCTCAATAGTCAGAAACGGACAACAAGCATTAACAAACACACAATATTCATGAGGTAATTTATCCCACCACTCATACATCTCAGTAACTGGCGTACCCTCAGAGTTTGCAGATGCCTCACTCCTGTGGAAGATATTCAAATCATATTTATCACCAATCGTTTTTAGCTCCTTTTCATGAGCCGAAAGGAATATGTTGTTGTTTGGAATAATGGTTGATTTGTTTGTAAGCTTGTCCAACATTATATCTAAAAGAGTAGTACCCGCAAAAGGTCTAATCATTTTCTGCGGAACCCTCTGAGATCCCAGTCTAGCTTGTACTATAAATGCAACCTGTTCTATCTTTTTCATTTTCTTCTCTCAAGTGGAAATTCTTGTTTTGAAATATCAGTTGATTGGTTTGCAGAAAAACCTTCACCTAAATTTTGAAACTTTATCTTTCTATCTTTGTCTAAGACATTCAAGATATAGTCCCATAACATGACATAGTGTCTTTTGTAAAGGTGATAGTCAACTGTACCATTCCATTTTTTATCCTTCTGGAATGAGTGTTCACAAATACTGCCCCCTTCTTCATCTGGTCGGAGCCCGTCCATCCCTACGAAATCAATACTCTTAGGTCTCATGAGAGTAGCTAAGCATAACAGCCTTGGTACTGCACCATTTCTCGCATTGAATCTCAAGTGAGCGTAAAAAGCTGCATAGTTTTCAAATATTGATTTTTTATCAGAAAATCTCTTAGGCAAATGATGGTCATCGTTATTATCAAAACAACAAATGGTATTATTTTTTCTAATGTGATCATGCAAACCCTTATTGCTACTGGATAGGTCAACTTCACCTCCCAGTGTTACTAGGTCAACCTTAATATCTTGTAACACACTACTTTCAAAATAATGGTTACAGGACCAAACATAATCATAATCACTGGCATCCCAATCCGTTCTTGTTGATGTGGGACCAGCACCGACCACTAATATTTTAGAGTTCTTAAACTTTTCACACTCTTCTATCTCCTGGAACATTGCTTCAGTTCCGATAGAAGCTTGGTCACCAAAGTTGCTAGCTAGCTCGTCTTTTACAAACGACAAGTCTCGTTCTAAAAACACCTCTGGGGTTGCTCGCATAGTTGGTGCTATATGAGTAGCTCCTTGCCTGGTATGCACCATGGAAGTTTTGGAGAAAAAGTTTTCCTTTGTAAAATCTAAACCGAAACACAAATCTTTTTCAGTATCGTACCAGACATTATATTCTGGTTTTCTTCTGCCTATCAACTGATAGTAAAACATAAATGCTTGTCGTATATCCTGCATCATAGCATCGTCTACAAACTCACCGTTACTGTAAGCTAATATACACTTGTTCCATTTAATCATCATCTTTCTCTACCACAACTTCTTTTATCAATAGTCTTTTTCCATCCGCAGTTTTAATATAGGCAGATGGATAAGGATCACCAAGCATTCTAATTTTGTTGTAAAGATACTGGCTATCTTTGTTTAAGATTTCTTGAATAGTAATTTCATTGTCTTGATCTTTTCTCCTGTTATAAAAAGTAGATTCATTTTCATTCTGTCTTCTTCTTATAATGTTGCCAGAAATAATTCTTTTTGTCAACCTAGAGCCGACCCTGGTAATTCTTTTTAGAATATCTTTTATCTTACCTTCAAGTGAAATTTCTTCTTGAGCTAAAATATCTCCACCATCTAGTTCATCTGTCATTTCTATAATTGTTACCGCTGATAAAGTTTCACCATTGATGATTTGATTTTGAATTGGAGAACCTCCCCTATATTTTGGCAAAGGAGATGGATGCAACATTAGACATTTATACTTGTTAATAACCGATGTCTTTATTTTCCAACTCCACCCATAGAATAAAACCATGTCTGGCTTTTCTTTTTCTAGGAACGCTTCTGAATATTCCTCTTTGTTTACAATGATAATATTATGTGTATTGCCATAAAAAACCTTTAGGCGCTCGTATATTTCTAAAGCCCAGGCTCGGTATCCAACACAAACAATTTTCACTGAACAAGACCTCTGACTAGTGTAAATGCTTCAGCATTTTCTACACCAATTTGTGATCCTCTTACATTGCATTTCATCCGAATCATCTTTTCACACCTAGGAAATGGCAAGGGTTTTATTTCAGTATCATATAATGACATAGCTTCAACCTTTTTGTCAACATCTTTTTTTGAAATTTTTATAAAAAAGTTTGGTGTGAATGGGTCAGAAAAATTCCATTCTGATGAAGATAAGACTTCGTAGGTCAAAAGAGTTTCTACAGAGTTAAGAGCGCCGGGTCTTGTTGCTTGTAAAGTGGCTTGATAAACAACTTGATGATCCATGTTGACATCATTTTTTGAGTGCGTAAAAATAACATTTGGACTATATTGTTTAATTTCATTTTCAATAATTTTACCTATTTTTATGACCGGCTCTTGATCAAGTCTACCACAGGGTAAATTGTAAAACATATAATCGTGAACACCAAGTTTTTGTAAAGCTTTTATTCCACAATTGTTTCTATGCTCTATCTCTTTGTTCACCTCCTTCTGGTCCCAAAAATGTGGGTTTGCAAATCTACAAGTGGTACCTTCAGCGATGAAGATAACTCTTACATTTACCCCTTGTCTTTTTAGCTTACTGAGCGTGCCACCACAACCTAAAACATCGTCGTCAGGGTGTGCTGCAATCACCATCACTTTTTTGAAATTCTTCATCATACTCCTTTTTCAGAAGAGACAAAATGTGAGAAGTATAATACTGTCCTTTGTGAAAATAATGTTCCCTTAAGCTAGCATCAATACTAAAGCCTCTTTCTATGAAAAAATTAAGTTTCTTGCTATCAATTTGGTATACCTCTGCCCACAACTTGTTCAGGTTCATAGTGTTGTAGCCATAATCTAATATCATTTCAAACGCTGTAGGTGCTACTCTATTGTCTATCCACTCTCCACCCTTGCCGATATAAAAATGAACGTCGCCATGGCGGTTAACCCAATCAACATAAGTTATTCCAGCTACACCACACAGTTTAGATTCTTTAGATAATATCTTATCGCTTCTCTCAATAACAAACATTTGAAAGCGGTCATCAAATATCATTTGATCATACCATTTTTCTTTTTGTGTCAGAGAGAAATCT
>Ga0209634_1000835_pt1 | contig 23300 bp, 21 predicted proteins | sample LinPmetageLP40_FD_184043 | JGI IMG/M metagenome (GOLD analysis project Ga0209634, IMG submission 184043) | Marine viral communities from the Pacific Ocean - LP-40 (SPAdes) (version 2) | ecosystem: Environmental > Aquatic > Marine > Oceanic | place: Pacific Ocean | collected 2010-08-26 | reverse complement strand
CCTTGTCAGTGGTGCGGATTCCAAATATCACTCGAAAGTAAAGGTTACCAATTTTCATTCTAAGCTTATTCTTAAAGGGAAATCGGCCATGGCATGGAAGATCTCCTCTCATGGTTTTCTTATGAATCTGAGTACTCAGGTTCCTGACTTGATCTCTAAGGATTTTCATCAAATAGTAAAATCAATATTTGAGAACGACCTAGTTGATTATAGTTTGGACGAAGTTATTTGGGCTTTTCATCCCGGTGGTATGCGCGTGTTGGAATCGATCACTAAGGTAGCCGGCATTACCAAGGAACAAATGTGGGCTTCATATCAGGTCTTACAAGACTATGGGAACATGTCTTCATGCACGATATTTTTTGTCTTGGAACAACTGATGCAGGAGATTATTTCAACTAAAAAACCAGCGGTAGCTGCTGGCTTTGGCCCTGGGCTTAGTATGGAGCTGATGATGCTCAAGGCAAATTGACCATGAGTATCTTTGACAAAAGATCCACGGATAAAGAGCTCTTGGACGCTCCCGATATTGCACGGGCAGCTCTTTATCAAAATTTAAAGGAACTTCACACGATCAATACGCTTTTAGGCGGCTATGATGTCATCTATGATGGCTTCAGATCCCTTCTTTCTTCCTTGTCAAAACGCGATATTAAGATATTGGATATTGGGAGTGGAGGAGGAGATACGCTTCGGATGATTGATCGCAAGTATTCAAAAAAATATCAATTGTCTCTAAGTGGAGTCGATATGAAGCGAGATTGTATCGCGTATGCTAGAGACAATTGCTCGGGTCGAGACATTAAGTTTATTGAGTCTGACTATCGTAATTTATTGGGCGAAGCGTTGGACTATGAGATCATTACGGCTTCCTTATTTTGTCATCATTTACCAGATGGTGAGATTGTGGAGTTATTGAAATGGATGCGTCAAAATGCAAAAGAAGGTATCATCATCAATGATCTGGAGCGTCACTATTTGGCTTATCACAGTATCAAATGGCTCACCCGTTTATTCTCCTCATCCTACTTGGTGAAAAATGATGCCCCACTCTCCGTATTAAGAAGTTTTAAGAGGAAAGAATTAGAAGACCTATTGAAGCTGGCAGGAATCAATAACTATTCAATCAAATGGAAATGGGCTTTTCGTTGGTTGATTTGTATCAAAACTAACCCACGATCATGATATACGATGTTGCCGTCATAGGAGGAGGACTTGCTGGATTGGCTACCACCATACAGATGGCAGAGCTGGGAAAGAAGGTCATACTATTTGAAAAAAAACAATATCCATTTCACAGAGTCTGTGGGGAATATATTTCGATGGAATCATGGGGGTTTCTTAATCGATTGGGGCTGGATCTGGGGAGTGAAAATCTACCGATGATTAATAAATTAAATATTTCGGCACCCTCGGGAAGATTGCTTACACATGATCTCAATCCAGGAGGATTTGGCATCAGCAGATTCAAGCTTGATGATCTACTTGCAGTGCAAGCCGATCGGAAAGGCGTGAAAATGCAAACAGGAATATCAGTGAACAATGTAAACTTCCAAGATGGAATATGGCAAGTGACCACCAAGCATGAAACAATACAAGCGAAAATAGCCTTAGGAACATTTGGAAAACGATCTAATCTAGACAAACAACAAAATAGGAAACATACACATCACAGGAAGACGCGGGGAAGTTTGACAAACTATGTAGCCGTCAAATACCATGTAAAAGCAGACTTACCTGCTGACACAATCGAACTGCACAATTTTGATCATGGGTACTGTGGTATTTCAAAAATAGAAGAAGATCACTATTGTATGTGCTACCTGACCTCGGCAAGTAACTTAGAGAAGAGTGGCAATGACATAGAACAAATGGAGCAAAACATACTTTCAAAGAATCCATTTTTGAAATCATATTTGACCGACTTCGAGAAAATATATGACAAGCCACTAAGCATTGCTCAAATCGACTTCTCTAACAAGGAAATAGTCGAGAATAACCTGCCAATGATTGGTGATGCCGCTGGCCTCATTACACCACTTTGTGGCAATGGAATGAGCATGGCACTGAGAGGGTCAACATTGATCATCCCTCTTCTGGATCAGTATCTGGATGGCAAACTGACCACTATCGAAATGCATGAGTACTATGTGAAAGCTTGGCGCAGCGAATTCAGCAAACGACTGACCGCTGGCAGGATCTTCCAATCTCTTTTCGGAAACACAGTGATAACAGAGGGGGTGATCGCTTTGCTCAAGCAATCACCCCGTATGATCAATAAATTGGTGCGGCTAACACATGGCGAGCCTTTTTAAGCCGCTTCGGCTTGCTTAGCAAGTTCCTTTGCTTCTGCCTTGTTTTTAGAATATTTGATGTGATTTGGGACTCCTTTTAGATCCCATACTATTCCGAACCAGGACAACATCTTCAATATATAGAAAGTGATATCTATTTCCCACCAGAAGAATCCTTGACGGGCGGCTACTTCATAATAGTGGTGGTTGTTGTGCCAGCCTTCTCCCAAAGTAATCAATGCGAGAAACAGGTTGTTTTTGGATTCGTCATGAGATTCGTATCGTTGATTTCCAAACTTATGCATGATCGAATTGATGGAGAATGTTCCATGAAATAGAATCACTGTACTTAGAAAAAACCCAATGATTAATGTTGACAATCCAGCATTGCTAAACATCATGGTGATGCTTCCGCCATTCACAATTCCACCTAGCGCCATGACCAACATAGCCAAAATGAATGGAGGGATTAGGTGATATTTATTGAGCCAAACTAGTTCAGGATATTTGGCATAGTCACTAATGACTTTGTAATCTGTCACTTTGTAATCTGGTCCTGCTATCCATCCGATGTGAGAATACCAGAATCCATAAAGCTTCATAGAATGTGGATCTTTGGGCGTGTCACTTGTTCGGTGATGAACTCGGTGATGGGATGCCCACCACAACGCTCCTTTTTGCAAGGAGGTCTGTGCCATGAAGGCGATCACAAATTGGAAAAAACGGGAAGTGTTATAACTGCGGTGAGAGAAATACCTGTGGTATCCTCCAGTGATCCAGAACATGCGGAAGAAGTACAAAAATCCACACAAAATCCAATCAAACATGGTAGCACCAGTCCAGAATCCAAGCAATGGCACCAAATGAAGAATAAAAAACCCAGCCTCAGTCTTGAGAATTGGTTTCCCTCTTTTCTCCAATACTATTTCTTTTTCCTCAGTCATTTTCTTCTAAGATTTGAAAGTGCAAAGTTATGTATAATATATGCTCGGTCAAAAGGCACAAATGGTTTTATCCTTCTAAGGCCAGGGAAATCGCTTTTAAAGATAATAGCTCAACAGCATTCACTAATAAGTAAAAATTGCGAATTAAAACCAAGGGGTTCTTCTTCTTCACGAACCGAGTCGTGCCACCACTATGTTTGCATGAGGGTGGGTAATTACGGTGACAATTACATCTAAAAGCAAGTGGTGGCACGACTAATATTGTCTTTGAAAAGTAAAAGCGATTTCCCTGCTTCTAAGGCCTTTAGAAAGTAAATACTTGATCACACAAAGAATTCATCTGACTTTATGCAATCAGCATAAATCATATACCGAATAGTTTCTAATCTGACATCCAGTTGAGAATAGCAGTGAACAGTTATCCTCAATAATAAGTATTAGAGATCACTTGAATTAATCTATCGCACAATAAGTATTGCTCTGAAAATCAACCTATCGTAAATATGAAAGAAGCAGTTTTTTTAAAAAAACAGAGATAAATATGAAAGGGTTGAAATCAGCAATATTAGGTTTGTTGAGGCTGATGGTAGTTACAGTAAAGTAGTCACAGGACAGGGTGTTTATTCTATTGCAGTCAACCTGCAAACAGTGTATAAGAAAATAGATCACCCTGTATTTTTAAGGGTGCATCGATCATATATCATTAACATCGGTTGTATCACAAGTTTTGATAACCACCATGTCTTTATGGATGATATAGCAATCCCTTATTCAAAAACTCGCAAAAAGAAACTTATGTCTCAGTTGCATAAGCTCCAATTATCTGTGAAAAAGAGAATCGATAAGACTATTCATATTGCTTTATGAGAAATACTTATCCATTCACAAAGTCAAACATGCTATTTGCAAAAACACCTTTTTATTAAAGGAAGTAATTGGCTCTATTTAAAGTATGATAAACGACTCTTAGAATAGGATTTTGATTCAAAAAATACTCATTTATGAGTATATGTTTTCGTTTATTTTATAGCAAAATTGGACTCTATATTCATCTAATATTTTTAATCATGCGCATAAATCGACAAGTCACTATTTGCCTTTTCCTATTAATGAATATAGGAGTAGCGCAAGCACAATTTACATTCAATGATTTATTGACAGGTTTCAATAAGAACCTCTTTTTCACCGATGTACAAGACGCTAAAATCATGTATAAAGATGGAAGAGTGATAGAGAATGTGAAAACATTTTATCATCCAGTAATTATAAGCAGTCCAGCATTGAACTTAGGAGAGTGGAGCCTATTGGTGGACAAGGAAGGGTATAAAGAAAAATCAATTTCTAAAAATGATCTGAAAGCAATCTATATAGATGGCAATACCTGGGTGCTTAGAAACGATCCAGTACAAGGTGATTCTTGGGTAGTCATTACACACTGGGGAGCGATAGAAAGAGGCTTGAGCTTTAATTATTCTGAAAACCTAAAACTCAAAATATTTGAAGAGAAGCTGGCTCGTGAACTGGCCAAAGGGATGGGGGCAGCATACGACAAAAAGGATATCCAATTTGCTCCGGCCAAACGATTTCAAAAACTAAAGAATGATCCAACGTATGGCTCACAAATGAAGGTAAGCTTTCGCAAAGAGATGGGGGAAATGACTGCTGACTATCCTGAGCTATCTGCAAAAATTGAAAGCAAAGCAAAGGGATATAGGGTTTTCGATCTTGAAGGTATCATCAAAGAGTACAACGAGTGGTACGACAAGCAAAATCCTGGAAAAATCACGGTAATCACGGATGAGGACTGGGGGATTGAAGAAGTGGAGCCTATGTCTATGGATGAGATCAAAGAAACATTGAATTCGATGGCTAAAATGAAAAATGCTAAAGCTGCTGCCAAAGCAAAGTATGAAGCCAAAGAAGCATCTCGTCCAGCCACTCCTCCTGCAAGTATCGCAGAAGTCAAACCAAATGTCCCCGTCAAAAAAGAAACGTTTACCCAAAAAATTGCCCGAATCAAATCAGATGGCAATAAAGTAGGGGTACAGTTCATGAATCCTTATGTATATATCAAGCCACCTGTGAGTGCTTCATCATCAAGTAGCGGAGGCATGGGTGGTTTTTCAGGCGGAATGTTGTCAGGGACTAAGTCTGGATCTAAACATCCTACTGACACCATCAATGCATATCCGGAACTCAAAGAGCTTGCCTTATCCTTTGTCAAGGACATGAACACTGCTTTTGATACGGATGTATTCGAACTCGTGGAAGACATCAATCAAGTGCCGCTAAAAAAGGTAATGGGCAGCTACTTAATAGATGACTGGTGGGCAACTAAGTATAAACTTTTGATGATCTACCAGATAGATTCTTACTATGACATCAGTAAAACCAGCAACAAATATAGTGGCAATTTTAGAGCCACATCGCACCTCACAGCTACAGAATTCTTTCTGAAAGGAGACAAGCCGCAACAAAAAGTAATAGTAGCTACGGCAGCAATGGGACATTATAATAAGACTCTTGAAGAAAGTGCGGATGACAGTATCCAAACTATTGAAGATATCCAAAGCGGTATGGATGGAATAGTAGAGGGTCATGAACTCTATGAAACATTACTAGCTGAACGAAAACCAAGCTTTGACAAGTTTGTCGCTAAAAAAAAGAAGAAATAACTAACTCAAAAACACACAACTATGAAAATCAAGCAATTAATTTACACACTGATCATTAGCATCATAATCCTCGGATGTGGCTCAGATGATGAAGATATTTTAGTGATCCAACTACTTGCCAATGCTGGGGCAGAGCAGACCGTGACTCCATTTACTGAAGTCACACTAGATGGGTCGGCATCTACAGGACCAGAGGGTTTCAACTATGAATGGATTTATAATGGAAGTGAATCAATAAATCTATCAAGTACAAGTGAAGCCAAAGTCACTTTTACTCCTGAAAAGAACGCAACATATTCTTTTACTCTACGATTAACCAATGGTGCAGAATTCAGTGAGGCACAGACTAATGTAACTGTCACAGGAGCTGTTGTTCTTGATGCGAGTTCTTTTACTTCCGAGACATTGACACTTACCAATGTTGAGCCATTTGAAACTGGCCCAGACTATATCATCAATGCAGATTTTACCATTCCTGCGGGCAAAACTTTAGACATAGGAAATGATGAAACTGTCACGATAGGAATAGCTGATGGCACTGGAATCATTGTCAACGGAAGACTATCAGTTAACTCAACCCTATTATTAGAAGCAAATAGTGCTGGTTGGAAAGGGGTGTTAGTAGATGGAGGATCGATAGATATTAACAGTCTTTTCACCATTGACCAAGCAGGAAATGCTGCCTTTGATGGACATGAAGCTGCTGCCATAACCTTTGTCAATGGAGGGTCTATGTCAAGTACTAACACAATGACTATCACTAATACGATCAGTGACCTAGGCATGGTTCTGACTCCCACCACTTCAAGCAATTGGGACATGTCTAACGGATTTTCTACTATCACTGCATTAGTGCCTGTAAAAGCACCGATAGGGTATTTACCAAAAATAGCAAATAAGGTTCAACCATCTGGTGACTATGATTATTTGCATTTCACCACTAGCGGTGCTGGAGTTACTGAAGGTAGTGTTAGTGGGGCATTTAGCTTTAACACTTACAAGCATTTCATAGATGGCGACTTCACTGCGGGTTCTCAAATCAATGTAACTAATAACAGTGCCATATTCATGAAAGCAGGTGCAGGAATAGTGTGTAGTGACGTTATAAATATCAACAACAGCACTATTGAAGGGCTGAATGGTGCCACCTGGAAGGGAATAGCTGGTAGTCAACTAATTGCAATAAGTTCTAGCTCAGTAATCAACGCTGGAAGCGATGTTCACAATACAGGGAGCTTCTCTACTACTGAGAAAGCCGCGATTCATGCTAATGCAACAGTCAATATTCAAAGCAGTTCGATTACCAATAGCCAGGGTTATGGTGTTTATTTGAATGGAAGTGCCCTAAATAACACTATCCAGAATACCGTGTTTGATGGTACTATCAATGAAGATGTGAACTTGCCTTATGGCATGGTAGGATCTAGTATTAAAACTGGAAATACTTGGTCAAAAGATGTACCTGTTGCGTTAAGAGCTACCTCTAACAATGGAGGTGCCGCATGGCTGGATTTAGGAGTCGATAAGGCATATTTAGCAACAGAGAATTTAGTAGTGAGTTCTGGTCAATTAATACTCAATCCCGGGGTACACATTAAATTTCAATCAGGAACGAGTCTCACCGTAAATACAGGAATAATTGCTGAAGGTATGGCAGATGATCCAATTGTATTTGATGGGGAAAACGATGCTCCGGGGTCTTGGAATGGAATACACCTATTTGGCATCTATAAAATGGCTTACTGTACGATCAATAATGGTGGAGGAATTGCCTTGTCTGGTGGCGAAAAAACAAATGTTTTGTTCAACGCTTTTTCAAGTTCTGCTACCTATCCACGGACAAATTATTCCTTTGAGAATAATACGGTAAGCAATAGCGCAGGGTACGGTGTTCAAGTGTTTTTAGGAAAGTATGACCCAGTGACAAGCGCCACAAATACCTATACAAACAATACTAGCGGAGATATTAAATTACCTTAACAAAACATATCATTTATTATCAACTATGAATGCGAGCCCTCGGCAGTCTTTTTTTAAGATTGTTGAGGGTTTATTAAACTTGCCCGTGACGCCTATTTAAAAATAAAAAATGCTGAAGCCGTCAAACCACTGTTACAATTTTTGAAATAATTTAGAAACTTCATTTCTGAGGGATGTACATATAGCAAGCTCTTTGTTGTTGATAATCAAAGAATTACTGCCAATCCCGTCAATTTTACTAATGTTTACTATGTAGGATCGATGGATTCACATTTTATCCTAATACTACTGTCCCTTTGAGGTCTATCTTCCCGTCCCTTTGAGTTCCACCTTTGATGTATTTCAGGTCATTTTTAGTAAGCTGTTTTGCTTGGTTAAGTGGGATGTTAGTTTTGTTTGTTGCTTTTTTCATGCCTAGTCTTTTTTGTTTGTTATAATATTGCTGTTCTTATATGATAAAACAAAGGTTGGTAGGAAAATTCGTAATTTGAGTAGGATATTAATTAGGATTCCCCTCATTGGTCGTGTTTGGCGTAGCGATCCTACGACCACCTATCATCAAAGTGCAGAAAGAAGTGATTGTAGTTAACGAGCTGAAGATGATGCAGCAACTAGTGTTGAAGATGTTGAGAGTAGTTGGTCTTAGCAAAGGCTAAGACCAGATTAAGGAGAGCTATCGGTAGTGGCGATCTTTTCAGGCACTACTGAACTTTCGTAACCTACAAAGCTTCATTCATCAATAGGTGTGTTAAGCCAATGTCATTATATAAACAATAAGCCCACTAGGGGCAATATTATAGTTTTGTACTGTTGAGTCTAAAAGACTTCTTTTGATATAAGCACCAGATTCTTCATCTTCCAATAGCTCATATTGATAATTCACAGTTGAAAATGAAGTGCTCGGAAGACTGAATATAGGTGACCGTATAAGCATGTTTTAATGCGTTGACAACTAATTCATTGATGATCAATCCAAGTGGTATGGCTGTGTCAACATCAAGATTGACATCTTTAATGTCATAATTCAGTTCAAAATCCTCTGATCTTTTACCAAAGGATTCTAATAGTCCAGAGATCAACTTCTCGATATATTCACTCATATTTATTCCAGAGAAATTGTTCTGCTGATAGAGCATTTTGTGAATTAGTCCCATGGATTGCACACGTTCTTTGCCATCCATTATTGCAGCTTTAGCTGTCTCATCAGTGATGTTTCGCTCTTGAAGACTCAAAAGACTGGAGATTACTTGCAGATTATTTTTTACGCGGTGGTGGATTTCTCCAAGGAGGAGTTCATTTTCTTTGTTCTTATTTTGAATAATTTGCTTTTGGGCATTACTGACTCGCAATCTGAAGGCGATAATTGCTGAAAAAGCAACAATTAGAATCAAACCGATGGATACTCCCCAAATAATAACTGTTTGTTTTTTTCAGCGGTAGCAATTGCTATTTCGTTTTCACGTTCAGCCATTGCTACCGCTTCTTTCTTGTCAAATTCATACTGTAGTTTTTGTTCTATGATTGCATTCTGGGCATCTGCATTGTTTAGGCTATCACGCATGGTGATAAAAACCTTATACATTTCCAGAGCTTTAATACCCTTTCCCTGCTTCTCATATATTTTACTTAAAAGACTGCTAGCATCTTTAAGATTTTTTGGATAACCAGAGTCTTTTGCTAACTCCACACTTTTTAATGCATATTCCTTTGCCTTTGCTAAATTGTCTTCATTATAAAAGATTATCACAATGTTATGTAAAACTAATGTCTGATGCTTTCTGTTATTCAACTCCTTACTAATGCTCAATGCCTTTTCATATTGCTGAATTGCCTTCTCTACATTTCCTTGTTTTTTATAGAGAGCAGCCATGTTAGCATACCCACTCGCAAGACCTTGTTGATTCCCAATTTCTTCTTCTATTAATAAGCTTTTTTTAAAATATTCTAGCGTTTTTGTAATGTTGTCTTGCCCATAATAAACAAGTCCAATATTGTTTAAAGTGCTCGCAATACCTTCTTTATAATTTATTTCTATTCGTAAATCCAAAGCCTGATTAAAATACTTTAAAGCTTGTTCGTCATCTCCATGTTGAAGATATATGTGTCCTATATTGTTGAGGCTCGTGCCGATTCCATCCTTGTTGCCTATTTCTTCTTCTACTTTCAAACTCTGATGAAAGTATTCTAGCGCATTGGCAATATCGCCTTCGTTAAAATAAATGGCATCAATATTATTTAATGCCCCTGCTTTTGAAACTAGGAAACTCCTTTTTATTTTTTCTGAAGGGTTAGAACTTAGGCCTTATGTGGTTATCTCTGTTACTTTTTCACACAGATAAATAACAGTGTCTGGGTCTGAAACATATAATTCTTCAGATAATTGCAGATATGCCTTCGCCAAAATCGTATCGTTTAGATTTGTCGAATTATTGATTATCCGAATAAGGCTATCAATTCGATTTTGAGTTTCTAGGTCTTGGGAGAAAATATATTGAGAGTGGAGAAAAACGGCTATTAATATAAGATACTTCATTCTCATAATTAGTTAAGTGACGGATAAATAACAAGTTATGAGTTCTTAATCAATATCTCTTTCAATCCACTAGGACATTGTATGAGTTTTTTGGCAACGATTGCTATGAATATACTCATTTATGAGTATATTCATTGTCTAATAACTGAAATGATGCGTTTTCTCCTTCCTGTTTTTTGGAGTTAATGACTATGGTACATTGATATGACTTGGAAGGCCACCTTAGAGGATAATATTAAATTTCACATGGACCGCGCCTATCAAGGCTTTAGTGAAAATGTCAATTTAGAGACTTACAAGAAACGATTTGAAGGGATCCCTAATGAAGCGTGTCATTTGTTTGATTGCCAAACACTTGAGGTTCACCTGGTGCAGGATAACTTTGCCGAAGTACTAGGTATCCCTGACTTTCATCCTAAAACAGCAATGGATTTGATACATCATATGCATGAGGATCACCTACCATTGGCGATGGGGTTGTCCGGAGCAACAATGGCAAATGAACGACTATTCGAATGTGGAAGAGATAGTGTTTCTCAAGTCTTCAGAATGAACAATGACAAGATGATTTTAAAAACTTCAACGCCTCTTGTGATGGATAGTAATCAACATGTGATTCTTGTTGTGGAACAGCACAAAGATGTGACAAATTTAGTTAGTCAATCATTTACATGGAGCTTTTCAGGTCCCAATGCTACTATATTGGAACAATTGGTTCGCAATACGTTTGAAAAAGAACTCCCGATTACCGCACAAGAAATCACCGTTTTGAGCCTTGTTGGGAAAGGGTACTCTAGTAAAGAGGCTGCGGAGGTGTTGTTTTTATCAAAACATACAGTTGACACGCATCGGAGAAATATCTTGAGAAAACTCAAGGTAAATAATACCAGTGAGGCATTAAAACAGATGGTTGATTTAGGAGTACTTACTTAACTTCATTTACCTAGAAACTTAAGATGATCTTTTCAATTTCAACTGTATCTCATTAACAAAAAAACCCTATGTTGAAATAACATAAGGCTTTTGGTCGTGTTATTGAAAACACTCCTACACCTGACTCAGTCCACCATCCACGGCCAATTCTACTCCATTGATAAATGAAGCATCGTCAGATACTAAAAACAATACGGATTTTGCTACCTCATCATCTGAGCCAAAACGACCCAGTGGTACTTGGGATGCAAACCCAGCACCCATTTCTTGTACAGCTTCTTCCGGCATACCCATTTTACTATATATAGGTGTTTCGATAGGCCCAGGAGCGACACTTACTGTTCTTATTTTCTTGGATTTCAATTCACTGGCCAATACACGCGTTAGTGATCTTAGCGCACCTTTGGTAGCACTATATACACCAGATCCATCAAATCCTTTTTGATGAACTATTGAGGTGTTGCTTACAATGACACTTCCCTCATTCAAATAGGGTAGAGCTTCTTTCACTGTGAAAAATGGATTTTTGACATTGATATTGAAATGCATGTCGAAGTGATCTTCATCTATGTCACTAATCGGTGAGAAAAACGCTACTCCGGCATTCAAAAAGAGAATGTCTATTGTACCGTATAAAGAAACAACAGCATCAACAGAAGTTTTCGCGGCACCTATTTGAGCTGCATCAGCGAGCACATATTTTGCATCATGTCCTATTTCTTTGACCGCATTTTCCAATGCATCTTCTCTTCGTCCAGTAATGACCACTTTTGCACCTTCTTTTGCGAATAACTTTGCCGTTGCTAATCCGATGCCACTATTTCCACCTGTGATCAAGGCTACTTTGCCTGCCAGACGGCTAGGCTGGTTTTCTAATTTTTCCATAATTATTTTTATTTGAGACGTTTGGTTCAGATAACGAACATTTGAAATGATTGTTTCAAATAAGTCAACATTTTTTTATTTGTTGGAAATTGTCAGTCGATTGATGACTTAGAAAAAGCTAAAGTGATTGTAGAATTTGATCTGTTATGCCTTTGATATGTTGTTTATCACGATCAACCATTGACGTTACCCGTAAACCCTGTAAACTTGAGAATAGATAATTGGCCAATATTTCTGGATTTTTATTTTTGTCAATCTCCCCTATTTTTTGGGCATCTTCTATTAGTGACTTAAAATTCTTTACTACTGTTTCTTTATTGTCAGATAAAAAATCAAAAATTCGTGGGTCAGTGTTGCTCAGTTCGGTGGCACAATTCGACAAATAGCATCCCTTCTCAGGAGTACTGTTCATTTGCTCCCATACACCATTGAATAGTAGTTCTATGGCTGCTTTAGGAGTTTTGGTATTGCTCTTGGCATTGTCGATCAGCATATTTTGAAAACTCCGGTAGTATTCCAGTGATTCATTAAAAAGCTTGAACTTATCTCCAAATGTATTGTAGATACTTGAACGATTGAGCCCTGTCACATCTACCAGATCTTGCATTGAGGTACCATTATAGCCTTTCTCCCAGAAAAGGTCAGTCACCTTCTTGATGACTTCATCTCTATCAAATAATACTGACTTTGGCATATTGGAACTAACGTTTCAATCAAAGATAGGTTCTATTTTGGAAATTAGACCAATTCCAGAGGTCATTCAATTTTTCCAAGATGTGTTGATAACATATTCTAAAGAAAAGGTTAACTTTGCCGGCTTCTAAACATTAAACATAAACTAACATGAAAAAAGTATTTCAACTATTACTAATCTCAGCCATTGCTCTTCAAATATCTTGTAGCAAAGATGACGAAGGCACTGTTACCATCCAGAATGAATTTACCTATGATGGAAAAGCGTATAGCCTTTCTCAAGGAATCTTAACAGATTACGGTGATGTCACAAATGGGTCTAGAGATTATGATATTTCACTTTTTTCTGCGGGGTTGACAGTCCCTACCGAAGGAGACCCTGTGGGCACTGGAAACTTTGTCTATCTAGACTTAAACTCATCCTCCACAACATCTTTTGAGCCAGGGACTTTTACATGGGACGAATTTCGAGGGCCGAACAAAATTGTTGACGCAGGGCTGGCAATTGATTTTGATTTTGCTACTTCAACCGAGTCTGATGCGATATTCATTAAGGATGGCACCGTTACTGTTCAGAAGGAGGGAAATACTTATACCATAACATTTACACTCACTACAACCGATAACAAAGCTGTTACGGGTTATTACAAAGGAGAACTTACCAACGAGTAGATATCAATAACTTATTTAAAAGGCAACATCAAAAACTGATTTTGATGTTGCCTTTTATTTCAACTTACTTTGAATCTCATTCAGTTTGAGCAATGCCTCCACCGGAGAGATCGTATTGATATCCAATTTATCGATCATCTCTTGGACTTCCTTAAACTTCGGGTCAGCTTCGAATAGACTCATCTGAAAGTTGTTCTTTGGAACTTCTTCTAGTTTTTTACCCGTATCATTTTTATGTTTGTCCTTTTCCAGAAAGCGCATGATTTCGTTGGCACGAATGACCACTTTATTGGGCATGCCCGCCATTTGGGCAACATGTATCCCGAAGCTATGTTCACTGCCTCCCTCTTTGAGCTTGCGCATAAAGATCACCTTGTCTCCGACTTCTTTGACGGAGACATTGAAGTTTTTGATTCGAGGGAAGTCCTCCGTTAGTTGATTCAGCTCATGATAGTGGGTAGCGAACAGTGTTTTGGCTCTATGCTCAGTACTATTGTGTAAAAATTCTACAATTGACCAAGCGATGGACACACCATCATAGGTACTTGTCCCACGGCCTATTTCATCCATTAGGATGAGACTTCTATTGCTCAAGTTGTTAAGAATACTTGCTGTTTCGGTCATCTCGACCATAAAGGTAGATTCACCCTTGGAGAGATTGTCTGATGCGCCTACCCTTGTAAAAATCTTATCTACTACACCGATTTCAGCACTTTCAGCTGGTACGAAGCTACCCATCTGCGCCATCAATGTAATCAGTGCTACCTGCCTTAACAATGCAGACTTACCAGCCATGTTTGGCCCGGTAACAATCATGATTTGTTGTTTTGTATTGTCGAGATAGACACTGTTGGGAACATATGATTCTCCTAAAGGTAGCTGCTGCTCAATAACAGGATGTCGCCCTTCTTTGATGTCTAGCGATTCATCTTCAGTGACATTAGGCTTAGTGTATTGATGCGTAGTAGCCACTTGAGCAAATGATGACAAACAATCAACATTGGCAAGAATTCGGGCATTTTGCTGAATTTGCGTCACATAGTCATTGGCGAATAGCACCATTTGTTGGAAAAGCTGCTGTTCGATATGGATGAGCTTGTCTTCTGCACTCAATATCTTTTCTTCATATACTTTGAGTTCTTCGGTAATATACCGCTCCGCATTGACCAATGTCTGCTTACGAATCCACTCTTCTGGCACCTTGTCTTTGTGCGCATTGCTCACTTCGAGATAGTAACCGAACACTTTGTTATAGGCAATTTTGAGAGAAGAAATCCCTGTTCGCTCAACCTCTCTTTCTTTGATTTTGATCAAATAGTCCTTGCCAGAGAAAGCGAGTTTCCTGTATTCATCTAGGTCTTCGTGGATACCATCTTTGATGATTCCTCCTTGATGAACGAGTAGTGGTGCATCTTCACTAAGTTCATTTTCTATTTTCTCTAGCAGTAGCTCACAGGGGTTGATCTGATCTCCGAACTTTTGAAATGATGTGGACTTCGTTTTGGACAACGCTTCTTTAATAGGCAGTATGTGAGTCAACGCCCTTTTGAGCTGAACCATCTCCCTTGGGTTGATCCTGCCTACTGCTACTTTGGAGATCAATCGTTCCAGGTCACCAATTTGCTTGAGATCATTAGTAAGTCCATTCCTCAAGTCACTATCTTTATACAGTGATTCAACTATTTCTAGTCTTCCATTGATTTGATTGACTTCTTTGAGAGGCAATACCATCCACTTTTTCATCATTCGCGATCCCATCGGAGTGACCGTATGATCGAGAATGTCTATCAAAGGGACTCCTCCCTCCTGTTGTGGGTAAACCAACTCTAGATTTCTAATAGTGAATCGATCTAGCCATACATGTTGATCAGCCTCAATTCGAGAAATAGATGCGATGTGTTTTACTTCTTTGTGCTCAGTATCATCGAGGTATTGAAGAATAGCTCCAGAGGCAACAATAGCCTCTTCCAGATGTTGGATTCCAAATCCTTTGAGAGAATTTGTGCCAAAGTGTTTCGTGAGTTTTTCATAAGCGAAGTCATAGACATAAATCCATTCATCCTGCTTGAAAGTACTGAAATCGTCTCTTATCAGAAGCTCAATAGATTCTCGTTGCCCTCGGCTAAAGATTACTTCAGAGGGATTGAAAGATTGCAGCAATTTGCCAATGTAACTTTCCGAACCACTGGCTGTCATGAATTCACCCGTTGATAAATCAAGGAAAGAAGCACCTACTTTATGTTTGCCAATGAATATCGAGGCTAGGTAGTTATTGTACTTCTTTTCCAGCACATTGTCATTGAATGAAAGACCTGGAGTAACGAGTTCTGTCACGCCCCTTTTCACAATTCCTTTGACAGATTTTGGATCTTCGAGTTGATCGCATATCGCCACCCGCTGTCCTGACCTCACCAGTTTCGGTAAATATGTATCCAGTGAATGGTGAGGAAATCCCGCCAACTCAATGTGAGATGCCTGACCGTTTGCTCGCTTGGTCAAGACAATGTCTAGTATCTTACTTGCAGTAATCGCGTCTTCTCCAAATGTCTCATAAAAGTCACCAACACGAAAGAGCAAAAGCGCACCAGGATGCTTCGCTTTGATGGCATTATACTGCTTCATCAAAGGAGTTTCTTTTACAGATTTTGTTGCTGACATTTATGGTTGTTTTGAAGGGTACAAATATGCCTTATTTATTACAACTTTGCCAAAGTTGTACGTAATGAAAGGGGATAAAAAGGAAAGAATTTTGATCGATGTTAAAATAAACTTTGGCAAAGTTTAAACATTTAACTGAAGCTTTACTAAACTTAACAAGTCTAGTAAAGCTAGATAAGTACAGCTTTGCCAAAGCTGTATCCAATCAAAGCTGATAAATGGGAAAGACCTTAACACTAGGTTAAAGAAACTTTGGCAAAGTTAAACTTTTAGTAAACCTTGCATCAATGAAAAAACTCAAAAACGAAGAGCTAGATCGGATATCTGTAGAAGAGTTTAAAAAGACAGACAAGATGCCAATCTGTATCATGCTGGACAATGTGAGAAGCATGAACAATGTGGGTTCTGCATTTCGAACCAGTGATGCCTTTTTGATTGAGAAGATTTATCTCGGGGGTATCACCGCCACACCTCCCCATCGAGACATCAATAAGACCGCATTGGGAGCAACCGAATCAGTTGATTGGGAACATGTCTCTGACTTGAAATCAAAAGTGTTGGAACTTCAAAAGGCCGGATATAAAGTGTACGCTGTTGAGCAAGTTGATCAAAGCATTATGCTCAATGACTTTGCACCTCTTGAAGGAGAGAAGTATTGTTTAATATTCGGCAATGAAGTATTTGGTGTCGCTGATGAGCTGGTCGAGATGGCAGATGGCTGTATAGAAATCCCACAATATGGCACGAAGCATTCTTTAAACATTTCCGTGAGTATGGGGCTTGTGATTTGGGACTTTGTCAGTAAAATAAAAATGACGGTGTGATATACTTATATGCAGAATGCTGTGAAAGTCTTACTAAGTCTTTAAGACTTGGTAAGACTGACTGCGCTATTACTTAGTAATCGCATCCATCAACTTCAGCACATGGCTTCCCAGGTTGTCCGCCAGCATCTTTCTATAAGTAACGGATTTGATAAATCCTCCATCAGCAGCCATGAATTCGTTGAATATCGGAGCCCAGTCACTATTCTTTGGCATGATAAATCCAAAATCCTCTCCTTTTTGATCACCGACTTCATGTCGTTTGAGCGGAATACGTTTAGTCACAACATCAAGATAAGTTGAGAAGTCGATGTACGTGAAATAGGCAACATCTTCAGCCACTTTTTGATTGGCCTCGTTGAACCCCTTTGTTGTTTTTACAACCAGCCCCGGGAAGTTTTTCTTCAATGCACTAGCCCTCAATTCATGTGTAGTTCCATTCTGAACTATGATAGTCTTTCCCTCAAACTCCTTGCTGATATTGGCCATGCTAGACAATGTCGGCACTTTATTGCTAGTAGCAAGAATGGCAACATTTGAGAAATAAGGCGCTCCAAAATTGTACACTTGTTTACGTGCATTCGTGATGGTCACATCTCCAAGACCAAATACCCCTCCTTTACTTATTTTGATCGTTTTGAGGAACAAGTCAAAATCTTTCACATCTGATAAGTCTTTATAATCCATTACCAGATTTACGCCATGTTTTGTCTTGACGTAGGCAACAAATTCGTTCATGATATCGAAGCACAACCCTTTGCGTTCTCCATTCTGGATTTCAGCAAATTTGGGAGCATGTGTATAAGTCACCGTTATCTTTCCCTGTTTTTTTGCCTTGGAGGCTGCCCAGGTATCTCCACTTAGTCCTTGAGAAAATGCATTAGAAAGGCTAAAAAATGATGCGATTACAATAATCAATAACTTCTTCATGTCAATTTTGGTATATGGAAATAGTACAATATTCTCGTAAATAAGACAATTACTATGCCAATAGCAACGCGTATTCAGGCACGAACTTACATGATCATGAAGGACCCTGTAACAAAATGAATATCAAGTCGTCTTTTATTTACTCAACCATGCAACCTTTATTTCAAAGATTGCATCTAATAACATACAACGCTGTCAAACAACAACTCAAACAACAACATGCTTACCAACTACTTGAAAATCGCCCTGCGTAATATCCGCAAACAGAAATTTTATTCTTTCATCAATATTTTGGGACTTACCATTGGGCTGGCCTCAAGTATCCTTATCGGACTCTATATATTGGATGAGCTGAGCTTTGATCACTTTCATACCAAAGGCGAACAGATCTATCGCATGAATCTGCACGGCAAACTTGGAGGGCAGGATATCATGACAACAAGTACTTGCGGACCAATGGCAGAGGCTTTGGTAGCGGAAATCCCTGAAGTGTCAGAAGCCACCCGCATGTGGTCGAGAGGGGAAAGTGTATTTAGGTACAAGGACAAAATTTTCTCAGAGGATGATTTATTCGCTGCTGACTCGAACTTTTTTGAGGTGTTTTCATTTAAGCTGTTGGCGGGCGATCCTAAGACTGCACTTAAAGAGCCAAACTCCATCGTATTGACCCAAGCTATTGCTAATAAATACTTTGGTGAATCAGAAGGGCTGAACAAAACACTTGAGATCGGCAATGATAAAACTGCCTACACGGTAACTGGCATTATGGAGGATGTGCCAGGAAATTCTCACATGCAATTTGACGCACTATTTTCGATGATTACTTTCGATTTTCCGAATAGTGATCAGTGGCTGGGGAATAGCTTTTCAACTTATTATGTACTCAATGAAGGCGCTAGTGCTGACGCTGTAGATGAAAAATTCATACCAATTGTCAATCGAAATGTAGGCCCAGCATTTGAACAGTATATGAACAAGTCAATGACAGAATTTGAAGAAGAAGGCGGTGTGTATGAGTATTTCAGTATGCCTATGTATGACATTCACTTGAAGTCCACATTGGCGGATGAGCAAACACCTCAGGGAGATATGGCTTATGTAATGATCATGGGGGTGATTGGAATCTTTATATTATTGATTGCCAGTATTAATTTCATGAATCTGTCAACTGCCAAGTCTGCAAGTCGCGCCAAAGAAGTAGGGCTTAGAAAGACATTGGGGTCTTTGAGAGTACATTTGATTCGTCAGTTCTTGATTGAATCTATGGTATATGTGGTTATTGCCGCCATCATGGCAATCGTACTGGTGTATTTGTTGATCCCTTCTTTCAATCTACTATCAGGTAAAACTATATCGGTTGAGAGTCTTCTCAACACCTATGTTTTGGTAGGTGTCGCTGGGATGATTGTAGTAGTTGGGATCCTTGCAGGCAGCTATCCGGCTTTTTATCTCACCTCCTTCAAAATCACCGAAGTGCTCAAAGGAAAAGTGAAAGCAGGAATGAAGAGTGGAGGTGTAAGAAGTTTTTTAGTCACATTTCAGTTTTGGGTGTCAATAGTCTTGATCATTTGTACTTCAATTGTTTATCGACAATTGAAATTTGTCCAGACTAAAAACCTGGGCATCGCCAAGGAGCAAGTAATGGTGATCGACAATACAAGAAGATTGGCAGATGATAGAAATGCATTCAAAAATGCAATTACTTCACAGACTGGTATATTGAGCGCAAGCTACAGCAACAACGCCATTCCTGGAGTCAATAACACGACTGTGTTTAGATCTGCCAGTGGCGAAAATGATCACATTATGGCGACCTATTTTGCTGACCATGACCATCAGCAGACACTAGGCTTTGAAATGTCGGAAGGAAGATTTTTCTCCAAAGATTTTGCTTCGGATTCTCTGGCAGTTGTCATCAATGAGGCCGCGGTAAGAGAACTAGGTTGGACGAATCCACTTAGTGAGAAGTTAATCACTTTTGACGATGATGGCCCAGTGCCGATGCGAGTAATTGGGGTTGCCAAAGATTTTAATTTTGAATCGCTGAAATCGGTTGTCAGACCTTTAGTACTCGTCTTGACTGATAGAGGAAATGTAATGACCGTGAGATTCGAGGGTAGCGCTACCGCAAATGTTATCAAAACTGCAGAAGATGAATGGAATAAAATCGCAGAATCTGAACCCTTCGAGTATAGTTTTTTGGATGATGACTTTGATGAGTTGTTCAGAGCAGAACAGCGACTTGGCAGGGTATTTACCACATTTACTGTTCTAGCTATTTTTATTGCTTGTTTGGGATTATTTGGACTAGCCGCTTACAGTGCCGAGCAGCGCAGTAAAGAAATAGGCGTACGGAAAGTAATGGGTGCTTCTATCTGGAGTATTTCCAAAACGCTTTCCACAGAATTCACAAAATTGGTCGGGCTGGCATTTGTATTGGCGATCTACCCAGCATACTACCTGATGAATGTATGGCTGGCAGACTTTGCCAATCGCATAGAAATTAGTGCGATGGTATTTGTCTTAGCAGGAGCAATCGCATTTTTGATCGCTGTGCTTACTGTGAGCTATCAATCGCTAAAAGCGGCATCAACCAATCCTGTGAATGTGTTGAGGTCGGAGTGATGTGTGTAGCCTTTAGGAAGGGTCACCGAGGAAGATTAGCGCTAAATGCATGAATTGTAGCTTAGGATTAAGCGTTTGCCTTGTGCAGCTATGATTTCATACATAATGTGACCGTTTATACTTTAAATAGTTTGTCCGATTGCGATAATGATAGAGTAATGTATTGGTCAACTTCAATATTACTAGGCAACTTGTCTTGCAATATGGGTAGTACATATTGACAATTTATTCCGCTAACAATTTCAGTAAGTAAACTGGTAATCTGATTATCATGAACGTTTTCGATTTGATCATGCATGATAAAGTGTAAATAATCGATTCCTATTTCTTGCGCAAACAGTATGTAAGCTAAATCAAATGCTGCAATTTGGCCTTTCTTTTTACCAGTACCTAGATTGCCGCTAATAGATGAAATATTAAGTTCATAACCTCTGTCATTTCTATCAGGACTCAGAATGAATTGCTCATTATAAAGGCGAGAAGATATGTCTGAGAAGTATCTATTAAAGATAGTAATTCGTTCATTTATAAGTTCATCCTTAGAATCAATTCCCTGATTAATAGAATCAAGTTCACTAGACAGGGTTTCTTGCGTAGAAATACTAGAATCCCACATTCTTTTTTGTTCTTCTAAATTCCCTCTTTTTTCATATGTGAGATTAAGTTCTTCAATTATTTTTTGAAGTTCTTCCAATGCTCCGGCTTTCTGAAGAATATTTGTATATGACTTTTCTTTTTCTCTAAACGTGACGAGGAGTCGTTTTAATTCCTTAATGTTTTCCTCTATTTCGGGAAGTTCTTTCAAAATAAATTCGAGCTTCTGCTGTACCATTTTATTATGGAAGGAAAGAGTATCCACAAATGACTTTTGCAAGTCAGGAATTAAGACTTTAGCCTCATTGTAGAGCGATTGGATTTGATCAGTGTTAACTTCAACTATTTCTTTTTCTAACTCTAATTTACTTTCAAGTACTAGCTCTTTCCTTAGCTGGAGTTGACTAATTTGAGTGGAAAGTTTGTTGATTTCTTTCTTTGCTACATTTAGTTCTTCAAGATTTTTTTCAAAGTTTTCATTTAGGTTGAAGCTGTTTTTTTTCTCTTCTAATTCCGAAATATTTCTATTAATGATTATAAGAGCCTGTTCAATTCTTGAGTAATTACTCTCCTTTCTCAATCTTTTTTGGAGATTTTCTTCAATTTTAATTTGTGACAATATTTTCTGCTTCCTATCCGAGTTATCTGAAGGAATACCTAACCAAAAGAGATATAGGGCTTCATACTCCTCCATTGTTGTTGTAGGATGAAGAACCTTAACGGTATTCTGAAGTCTGTTTTTTTCGTCACGGATATTTTTAGAAATAATTTGTCTAAATGTCGGTTTTAGATTGCGTGAATTAAAGATGACTTCTTTTAGTTTCTTTGGAAATTCATCATTGCCATATTCCTCACCATCTATTTCTAGAATTTTCAGTTTTCTAGGCAGAAAGTTTCTTCTTATTGTTATTTCCTTTGAGGAAGTTATGTCCAAATCCTCTTTAAGGATAAGTGTGATTATTATGTTGTTCTCTTTGAGGAATTTTTCGATTATATCATTGTTAGACTTATCCTTAAATTCACTGTCTTTATAAATGTTTTCGCCTTTTCCTGCTAAGCAGAAATCTATTAGTCTTAAAACAGTAGTTTTACCCACGTTATTCCCAGACTCTTTTTTATCAGATGTTTGGGTTTCATCAACAATTAAGTTAATCCCTATATGAAAAGGAATCTCTCTGATTAATGAATCACCATTTTCTATTTTAAGAGTCTTTAAAAACATCTTTTTAATTGTCCGTCATTGTTGTCCACTACACCAAGAAGATAAAGCCAATCTAATCCTAACGAAAACAGGCTAAATGATACTTTATCTAATTTGTTTAAATCATTAAAAACCTCAAAATAGTCAATTAATGGTCTATCATAAGTATTTAAAACATGAATTATTTTAGCACCAATGTGATAAATATTGTTTTGCGGATTGATGTCTTTTCCAATAATCATTTGCTGTCTGGTTTTTCAAGTATTTTACATCTCATAAAAGCATCAACCATTACAATTGGTGTTGCAAACGCAATGTCGTCCTTTTGTGAATGGTTATTATCAACAAACTCTAAGAGTTTATTTTCAATATCTTCGATAATATTATCTGCATTATCCTGAATGGATTGTAGCTCATTTGAGCTATCAAGAACATACTGTCCCTTAATCCTGATATATAATTGTTTAATGTTTCTAAGAAGCTTTTCTTTTTTAAAAGAACCCTGTTTTTCCAATTCCCTGTAAAGAGAATTTATCTTAGGGTAATATTTTCCATATTCCTCAATTAACGATTTATTTCTCCTTATAGCATTGTGAGAAATTTTGTCTGTGATATTAAATGGAATTAAACTGTCAATATCTTGACTCATTTCTTCAAATTCAAGATCAGCTATGCCATTAATTGCTTGATTGATAAGTCCAGGGTTTTTTACTAGTGTTAAGTTAAACGTACTATGACGTATTATTTTTGTATTTTTACAGAAAAATATGATACGCTATACCATTAAACTAAGTCAAGAAGAAGTTACTAGACTTCGAGCAATAATCAATAAAGGCTCTCATAGCACAAAGACCTACCG
>Ga0209634_1000834_pt1 | contig 23311 bp, 22 predicted proteins | sample LinPmetageLP40_FD_184043 | JGI IMG/M metagenome (GOLD analysis project Ga0209634, IMG submission 184043) | Marine viral communities from the Pacific Ocean - LP-40 (SPAdes) (version 2) | ecosystem: Environmental > Aquatic > Marine > Oceanic | place: Pacific Ocean | collected 2010-08-26 | reverse complement strand
TGATGCGCAAGCCGGACGAATACTTCGACGCAGACTGGCGCGCAGGAATCGACGGTGCGCCGATCAAGCAGAACCTGATCCACGACGTCGACATCCTGCGGTGGCTCTTCGGTGAGGTCACGGATGTTTTGGGACTTGCATCAAATGCGATCCGGGGTGCCACGCGGCCCGAATCCGGTGGCGCGGTCTTGCGGTTCAACAGCGGCGTAATCGCGACATTGACCTATTCCGACACTACGCCGACGCCCTGGGGGTTCGAGGCCGGAACCGGCGAAAACCCCCACATTCCCTATACCGCTCAAGACAGTTTGCGGATCGCCTGCACCGGCGGTGGCGTGGAGTTCCCGTCCCTCCGCATCTGGTCAGGGGCCACGCATTGGAATGAGGAGCCGCGCCCGTCCGAAACCCCGGTGGACGAAGGCGTTCCCCTGATCCGTCAGTTGGAGCATTTCGCAAAGGTGATCGCCGGTCGGGTCAAACCTTTGGTCGATGCCGCCTCGGCCCGTGCCACCCTGGATGTCATCTTGCGGATCGAACGGACAGCGAGCGTGACATGACCCTGCTCTGTGGCCTGATCGGTGAGAATATCGGCAACTCGCGTCTGTCGAAAGCCCTGGACATCATGGCTGCGGACGTCGGGATCGAGGTCGCCTTCACGTCGATAGACACCCTGGAGATCGAGGGTTTCGACTTCGATGACCAGATGGATCTGTTGCGTTCGGATGGCTGGACCGGCGTAACCGTGACCCACCCGTGGAAAACCCATGCCGCGACGTGGGCGGACGGCGCGATGGTGCCCGGCACTGCGCACCTCGGCGCGGCAAACACGCTGATTTTCGACCCGGTGACAGGGCACAATACCGATTATACCGGCTTTCTGTCAGCCTTTCCCAATGTCCTGAACCGTTCCCCCGGAAGCGTCGCAGTCGCCGGGGCGGGCGGCGTCGCTCGGGCCGTGATTCCGGCTCTGATCGCTTTGGGCGCGGGGCCGGTACATATCTGGGACCTGGACGCCGACATGGCCCACGAACTGGCGGCGCGCACCGGGGCCATTGCTGTCGACATCGCGGACTCTACGGATGCCATACGCGATGCAGACGGACTGGCGAATTGCACGCCCCTGGGCATGGCCCCCTATGGCGGCACGGCCTTCGATCCGTTACTTCTGGGCCACCAGAAATGGGCGTTTGACGCAGTCTATACCCCGACCGATACACCGTTCGCATTGGCGGCGAAATCGGCCGGGCTGGATGTTCTGACCGGGTTCGACCTGTTCCGCTTCATGGCCATGCAGAGCTTCGAAGCCTATACCGGGATCGCGCCCGACCCGGTCATGACCCTGCCGAAACTGGCCGCGCTGAGACCACGGGAGTGATGCGATGGAAGTCCTGACCCAAGACCAGAAAGCCGCCTATGACCGGGACGGATACCTTGTGCTGGAACGTCGGCTGACCGCGGACCAGCTGTCCATTCTGCATGCCGAGATCGACCGCTACACTGCCAAGGCGCGGGGCCTGACCGAAGGCACAGAGGAACTGGATCTCGAAGACAGCCATACCCCGGACGCGCCCCGCCTGCGGCGGATCAAGCTGCCGCACAGGCATTCCGACGTATTCCGCGACCTGATGTTATCGGACACGATTCTGGCCCCGGCCCGCGACCTGATCGGCCCGGACCTGCGGTTGCACACAACCAAGCTGAACATGAAGGAGGCCGGATACGGCGCTGCCGTCGAATGGCATCAGGACTTCGCCTTCTACCCGCATACCAACGATGCCGTACTGGCCGTAGGCGTCATTCTGGACGACATGGGGCCGGAAAACGGGCCGCTGATGGTCTTTCCCGGCAGCCACAAGGGCCCGATCAACGACCACCATGCGGGCGGATATTTCGTCGGTGCAATGGATCTGGAGCGCGACGGATTCGACATGGCCAATGCGGTGCCGTTGATGGGACCGGCCGGTTCGATATCGCTGCATCACGGGCGGATCGTGCATGGATCGGCGCTGAACACATCGACCAGATCGCGGCGCATTCTGTTCTACGAAATGATGGCGGCGGACGCCTGGCCGATCATGGGGTCGATGACGAAGTTCTCGGACCTCGCGGATTATGACGCGCGGATGCTGTGTGGCACATCGCGGCAGCCCAGATTGGCCGACACACCCGTCCGCATCCCCCTGCCCGCTCCGCCTATCGGCAAAACGATCTACGAGATTCAAAAGGGATTGCAGACGCGATCCTTCGAGACAGCAAGGGACTGACTGACATGGCAAAAATCGGATTTATCGGGCTTGGCCTCATGGGCTCCGCAATGGTGCAGCGGCTTTTGGACCAGGGTCACGACCTGATTGTGCTGGGAAACCGAGACCGCACCGGCCTTGATGCGGCGACTTCTCGCGGCGCTCAGGAGGCCAGAACGGCCCGCGCTGTGGCCGAACAATCCGATATCGTGATGCTCTGCATGGGCACGTCGGATCACGTCGAAGGCCGGATGCGCGGCGACGACGGCGTGATCGCCGGGTTGACCAAGGGCGCGGTGGTTATCGACTTCGGCACATCGCTGCCCGGCTCAACCAAGACGCTGGGCGCGGAGGTCGCGACGGCGGGCGGAACCTATCTGGATGCCCCCATCGGGCGGACCCCCAGCCACGGTCGCGACGGCAAACTGAACCTGATGTGTTCGGGTGACAAGGCGGCTTTCGACAAAGTGCGCCCGGTGCTGGACGATCTGGGCGAGAATGTCTTTCACCTGGGCGATCTGGGCAACGGACATACGATCAAGCTGATCAACAACTTCTTCGCCATGACCACCGCCAACGCAATGGCCGAAGCCTTTGCCATGGCCGATCGCGCCGGGGTAGCGCGCAAGGATGTCTACGACGTCATGGCGGCAGGCCCGTTACGGTCGGGAATGATGGATTTCATCAAGGCCTACGCGGTGGACGACAATGCTGAGATGCTGGCCTTTTCGGTGCGCAATGCGGCCAAGGACGTCGGATACTACAAGCAGATGGCGGACGATCTGGGTGCGGCCACAGTGATGTCGAACTGCGCCCGCGAAGCGCTGACCATGGCGGTCGAGCAAGGGCGCGGCGACGACCTGGTGCCGCAGATGGTCGATTTCTACGTTGACCGGTTCAGGGGCTAGACCTGCGTGGCTTCGCCCGCCCCGGTCTCGCATCTGGCCCGCGCCCGGCAAGACGATCCGGGTCGTGGCATCGCATTGATGTTGCTGGCGTATGTTTTGTTCGCCTTCACCGACACCTCGGTCAAATGGCTGTCGCTGGCAAGTATCCCGGCGATGCAATTGGCATTCATGCGGTTCGGGGTGCATCTGGCCTTGTCGACTGGTCCGATGCTGGGGGCGGATCATTCCGGCTGGACCGCGCCGCGCGCACAGGCCCTGGCCATGCTGGCGCGTGGCGGGCTGTTGCTGATATCTACGACAACGAACTTCGTTGCACTCCGCTATCTGGATCTGACGGTGTCGGCGGCAATCATGTTCTCCTCTCCTATCCTGGTATCGGCATTGTCGGTACCGCTTCTGGGTGAAAGGGTCGGGCCATGGCGGTGGGCGGCGATCCTGCTGGGGTTTGTGGGCGTGCTGATCGTGGTGCGCCCCTGGTCTGCGGAGTTTCACTGGGCTGTCATATTCAGCCTGATCTCGGCGACGTCGCTGGCGTTGTTCTCGATCCTGACGCGCAGGCTGGCGGGCGTTGCAGCGCCCCGAACGATGCAGCTGTATGCCGGACTGGTCGGCACGGTCGTCCTGCTGCCGGTCGCGATCTGGGTCTGGAGCAGCCCGACAACCCCGCTTGACTGGATACTGCTGTTCGCCATTGGCGGCTTTGCCTGGACCGGGCACCATTTTTTCAGTCAGGCTCACGGTTATGCCCCTGCCAGCGTGTTGATGCCGTTCAGCTATTCCTTTCTGATCTATCTCGCGATCAGCGGATATATCGTCTTCGGCACGGTGCCCGACGTGATGACCATGTCGGGGGCTGCGGTCATCGCCATCGCCGGATTGGTCATATGGTGGCGCGAACGCGTGGCGCGGGGTGAATGACTTGCTGACCTTCGCCCTGGCCGTCTTCTTCCTGATCGTAACGCCCGGACCTGGCGTTCTGTCGACGGCCGGTGTCGGATCGGCTTTCGGCGCGCGCGCGGGCCTGCGCTACGTGACGGGCCTTTTCATCGGAACCAACCTCGTGTCGTTCGCAGTGATTTCGGGCGTTGCGGCGACGCTGCTGGCGTGGCCGCCGTTGCGCGTCATGCTGTTTCTAGCGTCAACAGGATATCTTCTGTATCTGGCGTTCCGCATCGCCACCGCCGGCTCGAAAATCGCCATCATCCCTGCAATACGCCAACCGGGCATCCGCGACGGCCTCGCCCTGCAAGCCATCAATCCCAAGGCATACGCGGTCAACACGGCGCTGTTTTCAGGTTTCGCTTTCCTGCCTGACTCGCCGCTGGTCGAGGTCACGGCAAAACTGCTGATAATGAACGCCATCTGGCTGCCGCTGCATTTCGCCTGGCTGGGTCTGGGGGTCTGGCTGCGACGTCTGGACCTGAGCGGCTCGGCCCAACGCGCCATCAACATTGCGATGGCAGCATCCATGCTGCTGGTCGTCGGTCTGGCCTTGCTGAGCCTGCGCTAGATCATGGAGGCGAGTACCGGAATCGAACCGGTGTACACGGATTTGCAATCCGCTGCGTAACCACTCCGCCAACTCGCCGCAGGGTGCGCCTGCATTAGCGCTCCTGATCCCGGCCTGCAAGCGCCTGTGGCGAACCCAAAGGGGCTTTCCCGTTGCAGCGAACTGGAAGACATGCTTTTTGGGCGTGAGACGAAATCATACCTGTGAGCTTAGATTATGATTGCCGCAACGCAGACACTCCGAACGATCATGGTTGATACGCAGGTTCGCCCGTCGGATGTGACCAAGTTTCCGATCATCTCCGCCATGCTCGACGTCGAACGCGAGGCTTTCGTTCCACAAGCTGCGCAACCCGTCGCCTATATGGACGGCCCCGTGCCGCTGGCCGACGGGCGCGAGATGCCGGAAGCCCGCGTCTTTGCCAAGATGCTGGATGCGCTGGACATTCAGGCGTCCGATCAGGTTCTGATCATTGGCGGAGGCCTGGGTTATTCCGCCGCCGTTCTGGCCCGGATGGCCGAGTCGGTTGTCATGGTCGAAGAGGATGTCCAGCTTGCGACGGATGCCGAAGCCGCATTGGCCCAGGCCGAAGTCGACAACGCTGTCGTGCTCCAGGGCGCGCTGTCCGAAGGGGCCGCAAAACCCGGTCCTTTCGACGTCATTCTGATCGAAGGCGCAGTTCAGAAAATCCCCGACGCCATACTGGGGCAATTGGGCGAAGGCGGACGGATTGCTGCCATCTTCATGGACGGGGCCAATGGCGAAGTCCGCGTCGGACGCTTGGTGGACGGTCATCTGGGGTGGCGGTTCGCCTTTAATGCGGGGGGGCCGATCCTGCCTGGCTTCGCAGAAGCCGTGGAGTTCGTTCTGTGATGCTGCGACGCCCGGATCGGGCGTTTCGCGGGGCGGTAGCCACGGCGCTGACGATTCTTCTGACGCTTCCTGCCGCTGCCGATACGTTGAGCGATGCCCTGATTGAAGCCTATCGCAACTCGCCCCTGCTGGAGCAGCAGCGCTATCTGCTGCGCGCCACCGACGAGGATGTCGCAATTGCCGTTTCGGCCCTTCGCCCGGTTGTGAATTTTCAGGCAAGTTACGGGAAGACTGCGACATTTTCTGATTTCGGTGGTCAACTGACGTCGACGAGCGGATCGTTGTCGCTGGTCCTTGAATATACGCTCGCCGATGGCGGACAGCGGAACCTGCGGATCGGGGCGGCCAAGGAAGCTGTTCTGAGTGCGCGCTATGGTCTGATCCAGACAGAACAGGGCGTTTTGCTGGATGCCATCAATGCCTATCTGAACCTTCGACTGGCTGCGCGGATCGTCGACGTTCGTGAAAGCAACGTCGGCTTGATCACGCAGCAGTTGCGCGCAGCACAGGACCGGTTCGAGGTCGGTGAAGTGACACGGACTGACGTGGCCATCGCGCAATCGCGCCTCGCGGCATCGCAATCTCAGCTGGCTGCATCCCGGGGCCAGGTCGACGTTGCGAGGGAACAATATCGCCTGACGGTCGGGCGCCTGCCTGTCGGTGCCCTGCAATCCCCGCCGACGCCCCCGACCCTGCCCCCCTCGGTCGAGCGTGCGCAGGCTCTGGCGCTGCAGGTCCATCCTCTGATCGCCGCCGCTCAGTATGACATCACGGCCCTGACTCTCCTGGCGGACGCACGGGCAGCGGACCGTCGTCCGTCCGTCGGCCTTCAGGCCAGCGCCGGGCGGACACGTCTGAACACTGACAGTGTAAGCATAGGTGTGACAGGCAGTATCCCGATCTATACCGGTGGTCGCCTGCCCGCGCTGCAACGGCAGGCTATAGCACAGGCGCAAGCCTCGCGATCCAATCTGGGTCAGATCAGCCGCACGATCGTCGACGGGGTGGGTCAGGCATGGGCCGGACTAGAGGTCGCACGGGCGCAGATCACGGCAAGCCGGCAAGGCGTACGATCGGCGCAACTGGCCTTCGACGGCTTCCGCGAGGAGGCTCAACTGGGTGCGCGAACGACGCTGGATGTTCTGAACTCCGAGCAGGAACTCCTCGACGCCCGCACCTCGCTGATCACGGCAGAGACGGATGCGCAGTTCGCCGTCTACAACGTGCTGGCCGCGATTGGTCTTTTGACGACCGAGCATCTAGGCCTGTCTGTCGAACGCTATGACCCGACGGATTATTACAACACAGTGTCCAACGCGCCGCGCGCGGTCCCGGGCGCGCGCCCATCGACACAAGGCAATCGACTGGATTCGGTGTTGCGGCGTTTCGGTCGCAACTGACGGCGCAATTAACACTTTAAGGCAGTTGTTCGTGGACGGCCCCCCTGCGGCGCGTGCTACGATTGCCGGACCAGCAGAACGGGACGAGGGCAATGGCACAGACACATGATATCGAAGACGTGTTGTCGTCCATTCGGCGACTGGTCGCGAATGAACCGGGCACTGCGCGAACACCGCCGCCCGATGGCCCGACCCTCGTCCTGGACGCCTCGCAACGTGTAACGGAACCCGAAGACCCGTTTCAGATGATCCGCACACTCGCACAGGAAGAACGGGACGGGCGAGACGCGGAACATCTGACGGACGCGCTGCCGGATGATGTGGCGGCGATCACCGGCGATCTGGTGAATTTGTCCGACGACGATGTCCAGACGCCCGACGCGGGTCGGACAGTGATCTGGGCCGACGACGAAACCCCGCCGGAAGCGGTGGACCCCATTGCATTTGTTCACACCAAATCCGCCGTCGAAGCGCAGGTCGAGGATGGTTCCGCAACAGTGGATCTGTCTGATGACTATGCCGAAGACACGGATTACGAGGCCGAAATGCCGACCGATGCGAGCCCTGTCGAGCGGGACATGGACATCGCATCCCCCGAGACGGAGGCGAATACCGCCCCTGATCGGGACGCGCTAGCCGATCTGTCATCGGCGTTGAACGGGGACGATGCCCTGCGTGACCTGATTTCCGAGATCGTCCGGCAGGAATTATCCGGCGAACTGGGCGAGCGCATCACCCGCAACGTTCGCAAGCTGGTCCGTCGCGAAATAAGACAGTTGCTGGCGTCCGAAGAATTCGACTGAATGTCGTCTCGCAACAAGCTGGCAAACAACAAAAAGACGTCGGATATATCCGACGCCCTTTCCAATTCCAGACAATGATTCTCAGGCGGCTTCGGCGGCTTCGGCCAGTTCGGCGGCCTGACGACGTTCGCTTTCTTCGCGCGAGAGGGCGACGGAAGTACGAACACCCCGGCTTACAAATTCCATCAGACCCGACACCACACGCTCGTTCGGGTCTATGCCAGCGCAGGACAGCACTTCGCGACCATCGCGGGAGCGGGCCCAGCGAGCAATCTGCTCCGGGCCGTTGCCGAATTTCTTGTCGTCGGAGATGGCGTCATCCAGCGCGGCCAGCACCACTGCGGCAAACAACTTACGTGCCCGTTGTCCCTGTTCGAAATTGAACGCTGTCGCGTCGACAAAGTCAGTCATCCCGCTCTCTCCATATTGTTCTTGCATCTTCCCCGGTGCGTCGTCCTAGCACAGCAACTTGATTCGAGCTATGCGATATCAGAATACCTCGCATGCGAAATACTCATGGCAATCGCGGCCCGATACCAAGTTTTGGTCCTGCACAGGGTGTATTCGAACAATATATGGCCCTTGCCGTTAATCAATCAAGGTTTTGTCACTTTTCTGACGCATTCGACTGAGGCATCGGGATTCGCCCCTCTCGACATTTCGAAACTACCGTGTGACCGGCACTGCAGGCCCACGCCGTCGCTTGTCTGCACCCGCTCCGGCGGATAAGGACGCCGGTGACACAAGGTCCAACCGAAAGCGCGTCCCATGCCCAAGATCAACGGCAACGAAATCCGTCCCGGCAACATTCTCGAACATGACGGACACCTGTGGTCGGCGGTCAAGGTCGATCATGTAAAGCCCGGCAAGGGCGGCGCCTTCGCGCAGGTCGAGATGCGCAATTTGCGCAACGGGTCCAAGCTGAATGAACGGTTTCGCAGCGCCGACAAGGTGGAGCGGGTGCGGCTGGAGCAGAAGGACCAGCAGTTTCTGTACGAGACCGATGGTCGCCTCGTCTTCATGGATACCACGACCTACGATCAGGTCGAAATCGATGCCGACATTCTGGGCGAACGCCGCCCGTTCCTGCAGGATGGCATGATGGTGAAGGTCGAATACTACGACGATGAGCCGCTGTCCGCCGAAGTGCCGCAAAAAGTGACATGCAAGATCGTCGAGACCGAGCCTGTGGTCAAAGGTCAGACCGCCGCCAATAGCTTCAAGCCCGCGCTTCTGGACAATGGCGTTCGCGTCATGGTCCCGCCCTTCGTCGGCCAGGACGAGGACATCATCGTGAACACAGAGACGATGGAATATTCGGAACGCGCCTGAGGCGATCAGCCAACGCCGACCATGCCGCGCGCCATATTGGCATAGATTTCCTCGACGGCGGTGCGGTCCAAACGCCCGCCGTCGCGATACCATGTGTTCACGCCGGTCAGCATCGCGATCAACGCCATTGCGCCCAGCTTGACGTCACCGACCTTCATCCTGCCTGCCGCAACACCGTCGCGCAGGATCCCTTCGGGAACGGCTTCATACCTGCGACGCAGAGTTTCCACTGCGGCGAAAGATCCGGGCTCCAGCGACCGCAACTCCATATAGGCGATGAAAACGGCATCCGGGCGTTCCAGGTGAAATCGGATATGAAACCGCGCGAAGGCCTCCAACCGCGCGACAGTGTCGCCGCCGGGATCTACCGCGTCCCATGCACCTAGAAGCTCCTCCAGGTGATCGCGCATCAGACGGCTCAGCAAGCTCTGCTTGTCGGGCGTATAGTGATACAGCGCGCCAGCCCCGATCCCGACGTCGGCGGCGATCTGGCGCATAGACACGGCGGCATATCCGAACTTTGCGAACAATCGTTCCGCCGCCCGCGCGACGCGGGGTCCGGTCACGCCTGCATCTGATCCGCTGGGTCTGGCCATGCCAAGGAATAAACCGAACGGGTGTTCAATTCCAAGCCATCTTGTCGCTTCCACTCGACCGTCCTAGGGTCGCGGCGATGATACGCGCCCTGCCCCTGATGCTGCTGCTGGCGGCCTGCGACCCGAACCTGCCGCCCGTTGACGCCTCCATCTCGGCCAAGGCGCGGGCGCAGACCTTTCCGGTTCTCGTGCCGCTGGACGCGATTCTGGCCGAGAGCAGCCGCGCCTCGCGAGCCGCCGCGGCACAGTCTGAATTGCAGGGCCGCGCTGCCGCCCTATCGCGTACCACGATTGCATCGCCCGGCACCGGAGATCTGGCCGCCCGCGGCAGGCGCCTGCGGGAACGGGCCGAGAGGTTGCGCGCAATTCCCCTCTGACCTCGGAGCCGATCCGGTCAGACCTCCTCCGTTCGCCGGACCGTTGCACCCCCTGCCCTCAGCCGCTACCCAAAGCGAATTCTACACACTTTCCCGGAGCAATGCGCATGACGATCCAACCCCTTCGCCTCGGCATAGCAGGGCTCGGCACCGTAGGCGTGGGCGTCGTACGGATCGTACAGGAACATGCAGCTTTGCTGACCGCACGCACGGGACGCGCTGTTTCGATCACCGCGGTATCGGCCCGGTCGCGCAACAGGGATCGTGGCGTCGATCTGTCGGGATATGGCTGGGAAGACGACCCCGTGACGTTGGCTCGGCGCGAAGATGTGGACCTGTTTGTCGAATTGATGGGCGGATCGGATGGTCCGGCGAAAGCCGCGACCGAGGCGGCGCTGGCAGCAGGCAAACCGGTCGTCACGGCCAACAAGGCGATGCTGGCACTGCACGGTCAGGCACTGGCCGAACTGGCCGAGGCGAATGACGCCGCCCTGAGGTTCGAGGCCGCGGTCGCGGGCGGCATTCCGGTCGTGAAGACGCTTGTCGAAGGACTGGCGGGCAATGCAATCACCCGCGTGTCGGGCGTGATGAACGGCACCTGCAATTATATCCTGACGCGCATGGAATCGTCCGGCCTTCCCTATGCCGACGTGTTCAAGGAAGCGGACGCCCTGGGCTATCTCGAAGCCGACCCGAACCTCGACGTCGGCGGCATCGACGCCGGGCACAAGCTGGCGATCCTGTCGGCCATTGCCTTCGGCACACAGGTCGATTTCGACGGCGTGCAGTTGCAGGGGATCGAACGGGTCAGCATCGACGACATCCATCGTGCCCGCGACATGGGTTATCGCATCAAACTGCTGGGCGAGGCGAGGATCACCGCCGCCGGGGTCGAACAGTCGATGCGACCGACACTGGTGCCCGCCGATAGTCCATTAGGTCAGTTGGAGGGCGGTACGAACATGGTCGTCATCGAAGGCGACGCCGTGGGGCAGATTGTCCTGCGTGGCGCGGGCGCGGGCGAGGGCCCCACGGCAAGCGCGGTGATGGGCGACGTCTGCGACATTGCGCGCGGATTCACCCTGCCCCCCTTCGGGCAGCCCGCCGCCACGCTGACCAAGCCCGTCCGTGCCAATGCCGCAACCGAATGTGCGCATTACCTGCGCATGTCGCTGCGGGACGAGCCCGGAGCACTCGCCCGTGTTGCGACAGTGTTGGGCCAATCCGGCATTTCCATCGACCGGATGCGCCAATACGATCATCCCGGCGACGACGCCCCTGTCCTGATCGTCACGCATCCCTGCGCGCCGTCGGACCTGAGTGCGGCGTTGCAAGGCGTCGTGGCCACGGGCGTCGTCAATGGCGACCCCATCGCCCTGCAAATCCAGACCCCCTGAGGTATCAGACATGACTTATACACCCGCCGACACACGTTACGATACGATGTCCTATCGCCGCTGCGGCAAGTCCGGGCTGAAGCTGCCCGCCGTATCGCTGGGCCTGTGGCACAACTTCGGCGACGACACACCGCATCAGGTCAAGCGCGACATCTGCCGTACGGCCTTCGACCAGGGCATCACGCACTTCGATCTTGCAAATAACTACGGCCCGATGCCCGGCAGCGCGGAACTGGCCTTCGGTCAGATCCTACGGGAAGATTTCGCGGGCTATCGGGACGAGTTGATTATTTCCTCCAAGGCCGGATACCTGATGTGGCCTGGCCCATATGGACAGTGGGGTAGCCGCAAGTACCTGATTGCCTCCTGCGACCAATCGCTGAAGCGGCTGGGCGTGGATTACGTCGATATTTTCTATTCGCATCGTTTCGACCCCGACACTCCGCTGGAAGAAACCATGGGCGCACTGGACTACATCGTCCGCTCGGGTCGCGCGCTGTACGCCGGGATCAGCAGCTACAACTCAGAGCGCACGCGCGAGGCGGCAGCGATCCTGCGCGACCTCGGCACACCCTGCCTGATTCACCAGCCCAGCTATAACATGTTGAACCGCTGGGTCGAACGCGACGGGTTGCTTGATACGCTGGACGAGGAAGGCATCGGTTCTATCGCCTTCACGCCGCTGGCGCAGGGCCTGCTGACGCGCAAGTACCTGTCCGGCGTCCCCGAAGGCAGCCGTGCGACACAAGGCAAATCGCTGAACCCCGATGCCGTTACACCCGAAATGGTGAAGGCGCTGAACGGTCTGAACGACATCGCGCAATCACGCGGTCAGACCCTGGCGCAAATGGCCATCGCCTGGGTGCTGCGCGGTGGCGTAACGACGGCCCTGATCGGCGCGTCAAAGCCGGAGCAGGTGGTCGACTGCGCGGGTGCCGTGGACAATCTGGCGTTCACCGACGACGAACTCTCGCGCATCGATGAGCTGTCAGGCGAAAAGGGGCTGAACCTCTGGGCCGCGTCTTCCGAGGGTGTCTGACGCGCGTTTCCGCATGTTAGCGCCCACAGTCCGGTCCGCCTGCCTTGCCCCGGTGAACAAGGCGACCTAAGCCGGTCGCGACATCAAATTCAGGATATTTCCCATGGCCCAGCCCGATTTCAACGACCGGATGCTCTCCCTCGGGCTTGCCCGTGTGTCCGAGGCGGCAGCTCTTGCTTCGGCGCGCCTGATCGGGCGCGGCGATGAAAAGGCCGCCGATCAGGCCGCTGTCAATGCCATGCGCGATCAGCTGAACCTGCTTGATATCGCTGGCACCGTCGTCATCGGCGAAGGTGAGCGGGATGAAGCACCCATGCTCTATATCGGGGAAGAGGTTGGTACCGGCAAAGGGCCCGAAGTGGATATCGCCCTGGATCCGTTGGAAGGCACCACGCTGACCGCCAAGGACATGCCCAACGCCCTGACAGTCATTGCGATGGGCCCACGTGGTTCGATGCTGCATGCACCCGACGTTTATATGGACAAGCTGGCGATCGGTCCAGGTTACCGCACCGGTGTCGTCACGATGGATATGTCACCTGCCGAACGCGTCAATGCGCTGGCCGCCGCCAAGGGCTGTTCGACCGAGGATATCACCGTCTGCGTTCTGGAACGCCCCCGGCATGAAGATATGATCGCGGAACTGCGTTCGACCGGTTGCGCCATCAGTCTGATCACCGATGGCGACGTTGCTGGCATCATCCACTGCGCCGAAGCCGACAAGACCGGCATCGACATGTACATGGGATCAGGGGGAGCACCCGAGGGCGTGCTGGCGGCAGCCGCCCTGAAATGCATGGGCGGACAGATGTTCGGCCGCCTGACCTTCCGCAACGACGACGAACGGGCGCGCGCGGCGAAGGCTGGCATCACCAACCTCGACCGGGTCTATACACGCGACGACCTGGTGACCAAGGACGTCATCTTCGCCGCGACCGGGGTCACCGACGGGTCGATCGTCGCAGGCATCAAGCGGGAGGTTGGGTATCTTACCGCCGAGACGATCCTGATGCGGTCCAAAACCGGCTCGGTCCGGCGCATGATCTATCGGAACCCGGTCTGACCGGCCAGTTCTGACGTGGGCTGGCTTGGCGTCACCTCCTCGGCCACAGGCCGTCGCTGGGTCGGCCTGACGCCCGAACAGGAGCGTTTTGCCGAAGCCATAGCCCAGACCGGCCAGCCCCTCGCCCTGTCACGCCATCTTGCGCGGCGCAGTGTGCCGCCCGATGAGGTCGCCAGCTTTCTTGAACCACGGCTGCGCGACCTGCTGCCCGATCCTTTGACACTCCGCGATATGGGAATCGCTGCCAACCGCATACTGGTTGCCGTTGAAAATCGTCAGCGGATCGCGATTTTCGCCGACTACGATGTAGACGGTGGGACATCTGCGGCCCTTCTCGTCTGGTGGTTGCGCGGTCTGGGGCGGCTGGCCACCACCTATGTCCCCGACCGCATCGACGAAGGATATGGCCCCAACGCACCCGCCATCGCCGCCTTGGCCCGTGACCACGATCTGATCATATGCGTCGATTGCGGCACCCTGTCCCACGATGCGCTGGCCGCCGCCGACGGCCTGGCCGACGTCATCGTCCTGGACCACCATCTGGGCGGCGAGACCCTGCCCCCCGCAGTGGCCGTTGTGAACCCGAACCGGCAGGACGAGGATGGCACGCTTGCCCATCTCTGTGCCGCCGCCGTCGTTTTTCTGTGTCTGGTCGAGGCGAACCGACGCCTGAAAGCCGACGGCACGACCGGGCCGGACCTGATGGCAATGCTCGACCTCGTGGGCCTTGCCACCGTGGCCGATGTCGCGCCTCTGGTCGGGGTGAATCGCGCCTTGGTGCAGCAGGGACTGAAGGTGCTGCGCGACCGCCGTCGACCCGGCCTGCGCGCCTTGGCCGACCTCGCCCGCATGGACGGCCCGCCGACGTCCTACCACCTTGGCTATCTGCTGGGGCCGCGTATCAACGCGGGCGGGCGTGTCGGCGCGTCGGATCTGGGCGCGCGCCTTCTGTCGACTGACGACGACGCCGAGGCGGCAGCTCTGGCCGAACGGCTGGACGCATTGAATGGCGAACGCCGCGCGATCGAAGCGCGTGTGACCGAGATCGCGCTGGAACAGGCAATGGACAGACTGGCCGACGGCGGCGCGCTGGCCTGGGCCTCTGGCGACGGCTGGCACCCCGGCGTTGTGGGTATTGTGGCGTCCCGCTTGAAAGAGGCAAGCAACCGTCCCTCTGTCGTGATCGGCATCCGCGAGGACGGCTTCGGTCAAGGTTCGGCCCGGTCCATCGCGGGCGTCGACATTGGTGCGGCCGTGCAGCGACTGGCCGCCGAGGGGCTGCTGGTGAAAGGCGGGGGCCACCGGATGGCGGCCGGGTTGACGGTGGCTGGCGACAAGATCGACGCAGCGATGGCCCGCCTGTCGGACCTGCTGGCGCGTCAGGGGGCCGACCGCATCGGCCCCCGTGACCTGATTATCGACGCGACCCTGATGCCCGCTGCGGCGACCCGCGATCTGATCGCGAAGCTGGAACAGGCCGGGCCATTCGGCCAGGGCGCATCGGCACCACGTTTCGCCTTCCCGGATCTTCGCGTGGCCCATGCCCGACCTGTGGGTGACGGGCATCTTAAGGTTACCTTCACCGGTGGAGGACCGGGCCGTCTGGACGCCATCGCCTTCCGTGCCAGTGACAGTGGGATCGCCGCCGCAATCGACCGCGCCGCCGGTGCGCCGCTTCATGTCGCCGGTCGATTGGAAGTGAACCGTTGGCAGGGCCGCGAAGATGTGCAGCTGAAGCTGGAGGATGTAGTGCTGGTTGCGGAAACAGAGCGCTGAAGACAACCGGATCACGACGGGAAATTCCGTCGGCCAGACTGCCAAAAACCGCTTGCAGGCTCAGGACCCCTCGCCTAAGAACCCCTCACGCCAGAGAATGGCCCGTTCGTCTATCGGTTAGGACGCCAGGTTTTCAACCTGGAAAGAGGGGTTCGATTCCCCTACGGGCTGCCACTTATTCTTACAGGTAATTGATTTTACTTCGGATCGGCGTTTTTTCCCAACCTTGACTGTGGACGCTTCATGTCGTGAATTCATGCGCGTGCATGAACAATTATGACCAGAGCCTCGTCCGCAGAAAGCGCGGACCGTTCCGGCCCAGCCATAGCGCAGCGTCGCGTTAAGGCGGCGTACGGCTCATCTGGGTGGACAATGGAAGGACATGGCACGCACCGCATGAAGGCCGCCCCGACCTCCGCCAGTCCTCTCGGATGCTGTCCCTTCAGATCCGCCTATCGCTCAAAGTGCTATCCTGAGCTTTCTTGTGGCAGATTGCTCCGACTGGAAGGCTGCACCACAGAACAGGTTGGCCTGATGCTGTCTCTTTGCCGAGCCCGTCCCATACAAACAATTGAAATAAAATAATTATTTAAAAATATCTTGAATATCAGGTCATGACTGCGGTGGCTTGTTGTTGTCAGGCCGCACGACACCTGTTTAAGTCGATGCAGTCACTGGGGGGTGCTCGCAAAGATATGAAAGACACTGGACCGGAAACCTTCCTGCGTTTCGACAACGTCAAGAAAAGCTATGACCAGAAAAACCTCGTGGTTAAGGGCTTTGACATGGACGTACGAGATGGTGAGTTCATCACGCTTCTCGGGCCGTCGGGGTCAGGCAAAACCACCGTATTGATGATGCTTGCCGGGTTCGAAAGCGTCACTTCGGGCGACATCGCCATTGCCGGCAAGTCGATCAACAAGACAGCGCCGAACAAGCGCAACATCGGCATGGTCTTTCAGAACTATGCCTTGTTTCCACATATGACAGTGGCCGAAAACCTGGCCTATCCGCTGAAGGTGCGCAAATTGCCCAGGGCCCAGGTTAGGGACAGGGTGGCGGAATACCTCGATCTGGTTGAGTTGTCGGAGTTCGGAGACCGGCGTCCGGGGCAACTGTCGGGGGGGCAACGGCAGCGCGTGGCCCTGGCGCGGGCGATGATTTTCGAGCCGACTTTGATCCTGATGGACGAACCGCTTGGCGCGCTGGACAAGAACCTGCGTGAACAGATGCAGTTCGAGATTACCCGTCTGCACAAACAAATGGGGTTCACTGTAATCTACGTGACCCATGATCAGACCGAGGCTCTGTCGATGTCCAGTCGGATCGCTGTCTTCAACGATGGGATTGTACAACAATGCGCCCCACCGGCCGAGCTTTACGAGCATCCGGCGAACGCTTTTGTTGCGGAGTTTATCGGTGAGAACAATTTTATCCCCGGCACGGTCATTACGCGCGATGCAACGAGCGCGAAGGTCCAGACTGACGGCGGCACGATTGTCGCGCAGGCAGCGGAAGGCTTGACCGAGGACAGCGCATGCCGGGTGTCGATCCGGCCTGAAAAGCTGTTCATTCCGCCCACAAACCATGACTATGACAACGCCCTGACTGTGCGGTTCAATACCCGCATCTACGTCGGCGATTTCATACGTTATTACTTCAAGCTGACTGACGGCACAGATATTATCGTCAAGGTTTTGAATGACTTATCCGCGCCAGATTTCGACAATGGCGCAGAGGCCCAGCTGCTTTGGCTGGCATCCGATTGCATCGCCTTCCCTGCCGGGTAGGTGACACAGGACAAACCGGGGTCCTGCAAAACGCCCGGACTGACAAGGAGAAACCGATGAAAAAACATCTGACGTTACTTGCCACCTTGGCGCTGACTGCCAGCCCCGTCGTGGCACAGGATCTGACAGTGACCTCCTTCGGCGGGGCCTATGGCGCCGCGCAGAAGGAGCATATGATCGATCCTTTCGTGGCCGAGACCGGCACGAATATCCTGTTTGAAGATTATGGCGGCGGCATCGCCGAGATGAAGGCGCAGGTCGAAGCCGGCAATATCCAATGGGACGTCGTTGATATCGAGGTGATCGACCTCGAACGTGCATGCGCCGAAGGATATCTCGAGGTCATCGATCAAAGCACCCTGCCCGATGGTGACGACGGCACCCCTGCGGCGGACGATTTCATCGAAGACGCTTTGGCCAATGAATGCGGCGTCGGTAATATCGTCTGGTCGGTCGTCTTTGCGGTGAACACCGAAAACGGTCCCGGTCCGCAAACCATTGCAGAGTTCTTTGACACCGAAGCCTTCCCCGGCAAGCGAGGCCTGCGCAAGCGGCCGCAGGTGAATATGGAATGGGCCCTGATCGCCGATGGCGTCGCTCGCGAAGATGTCTATGATCTGCTGTCGACCGACGAAGGACAGGCTCGGGCCTTTGCCAAGCTGGATACGATCAAGGAAGACATCGTCTGGTACGATAGCTGGTCGCAGGCCCCCGTTCTGCTGAACGATGGCGGCGCGCAGATGGTGCAATCCGCCAACGGTCGCATCTTCGCCGCCATTCAGGACGACGGCGCGCCGTTCAGCATCGTCTGGGACAGCCACGTCTACGACCTCGACGTCTGGGCGATCATGAAGGGCACGCCCAACAAGGACAAGGCGATGGAGTTCATCCAGTTCGCCACCCGGACCGTGCCGCTGTCGGGGATGCAGGATGTTGCCTATGGCCCCACACGTCGCTCGGCCCAGGCGCTCCTGCCCGAAAGCGTAAAGCAGGACCTGCCGACGGCCCACCTTGAGGAAGGTCTGAAAGCCGACGGTATCTTCTGGGCCGACTTCGGCGAAAGCCTGGGCGAGAAGTTCAACGAATGGCTGCTGCAATGAGCCGCTGCCCCCTGTGCCGTCCTGCGGCGCGGGGGGCGTCAGAAATTATATCATGACCACAGCACCACACCGATTGGATCCCGCCGACGCCCGCAATGCGGCGCGCGAAGTGCGCAAGCGCAGGCTACAGGCGTTCCTGTTCGTGGTGCCTTTGCTGATTTTTATCGTCTTTGCCTTTGTGGCCCCGATCACGACGATGCTGTTCCGCAGTGTGCACAATCCGACCGTCGCAAATCTCGTACCCGAAACATTGGCCGCACTTGACGACTGGTCTGGCGAAACCACACCGGACGAGACTGTTCTGATCCAGTTCGCGTCAGACATGAAACGGATGGCGAACGACCGCACGTCCGGTCAGCTTGCAGATGAAATCAACCGGGCGCTGCCTGGCATGTCGAGCGTCGTCAAATCCACAGCGCGAAGTCTGCGCCGGGTGGAAGATGACGAGATCGCCGCAAACGGTGCATCCCTTCTGCTGGAGGCCAACGACCGCTGGGCAGATCCGGCCACATGGCATGCCTTGAGATCCGCAGGGCAGGTCTATTCCTCAAGCTATTACCTGACATCTGTCGACCTTGAACGAAAGGCTGACGGCAGCATCGCCCAACGCGATACACAGATTTACGTGAAACTCTATATCAAGACTTTGCGTATGGCCCTCATCATCACGGTCCTGACAATTGTGCTGGGCTATCCGCTTGCCTTCTTCATGGCGCAGGCGTCGGACGGGCTGGCTAATTTCCTGATGGTCTTTGTACTTCTTCCATTCTGGACCTCGCTATTGGTACGGACCACGGCATGGATCGCACTGCTGCAAACAAACGGCGTCGTGAACTCCACATTGATGGCTATAGGGGTCATCGATCAACCGCTCGAATTACTTTACACCGAATTTTCGACCATCATTGCCATGACGCATATCCTTCTGCCGTTCATGGTCCTCCCACTTTATGCGGTCATGCGCGGGATTGATCAGAGTTTCATGCGGGCTGCCATTTCGATGGGAAGCCGACCGCTTGGAGCCTGGTATCGGATCTATCTACCGATGAGCCTGCCAGGCTTATCGGCAGGGGCGCTTTTGGTGTTCATCATATCGGTGGGCTACTACATCACGCCAGCTTTGGTTGGCGGGACCGACGGGCAGATGATTTCCAACATTATAGCATTCCATATGCAGCAATCCAACAATTGGGAGCTGGCCGCCGCACTGGGGTCGCTCCTGCTGGTGCTCATCTTGTTGCTCTACTGGTTGTTTGATCGCCTTGTCGGTGCCGATAACATCAAACTGGGATAGATAATGAAACGGTTTCCCGAATATTACTCTTTCTGGCATTATTCAGGCCACTACGCGTTGCGGGTGGTCGCGTTTCTGGTGCTGGTCTTCCTGATGCTGCCGATTCTCGTGATCATGCCACTGTCTTTCAACTCCGAGCCGTTCTTCACCTTCACCGAAGGCATGTTGTCGCTGGACCCCGATGCCTATTCGCTGCGCTGGTATCAGGAGATCCTGGACGATCAGAAATGGCAGTTGGCGATCCGGAACAGCTTTGCGGTCGGGATCGCGGCGGCATTGATCGCCACGACCCTTGGAACGCTGGCCGCAGTCGGCTTGTCCTCGCCCTGGATGCCATACAAGCGCTTGATCACAGCGCTTTTGCTGTCCCCTATGATCGTGCCCCTGATCATCATCGCAGCGGGCATGTTCTTTTTCTATACCAGGTTCAATCTGGTCGGCACCTTTACGGGCTTGATCATCGCCCATGCCGCCCTGGGGGTCCCTTTTGTCATCATCACTGTCACGGCCACGCTGAGCGGGTTTGACAGGTCCCTGTTCAGTGCGGGCCTGAGCCTTGGTGCGCAACCGGTCAAGGTATTCTGGGACATCGTCATCCCGTTGATCCGGCCCGGCGTCATCGCGGGCGGACTGTTTGCCTTTGTGACGTCATTCGATGAGGTCGTACTGGTGCTGTTTCTGGCAGGACCAGAACAGCGCACAATTCCAAGGCAGATGTTTTCGGGTCTGCGCGAACAGATCAATCCGACAATTCTTGCCGTGGCGACCCTGCTTGTCGTCCTGTCCGCTACATTGCTTTTCACGCTTGAGGCCCTGCGCAGGCGATCGGCGCGTCTGAGCGGGTCAGCCTGACCTTCAGACCCATCCATTTCGGATTTCGCAGTCTAGGGTCAGAACCCATTGATACTGGTTCGAGCTTCTGACTCACTGCTCCGAAAAAGGAGTGGTGACATGAGTGATCTCTATTGGCTTACCGACGCGCAGATGGAGCGGCTTGAGACCTTCTTTCCGAAGTCACACGGCAAGGAGCGGCATCAAACCGCGACGGGTCCAGATCCCCTTCTTGCGAGATGCGACGATCTTGTCGTGGATGCGCTCGCAGGTGCCCGAGATTTGAACCGGCCTCTTCCACATGACGCGATCAGATAGAGTGTGGCGGTTCGGGCTCGGGGTTTCCTCTTTCGCCGACGGCATCGATTGACAGCTCCCGATTGCGCCGCGATGGTTCCGATATTGATGGAACCATGGATCGTCGCCATGCCGCTCCCCCGAACTCCCCTGCAAGCGCTGGAGGCCTTCGAGAAGGTCGCCCTGTCAGGGTCGATGCGACAGGCGGCGCTCGAAATGAAGCTGTCGATATCCTCGGTATCGCATCACGTCGCGCGGCTGGAGGAGCAGCTCGGCACGGCTCTGCTCGATCGCTCGTCGCGGCCGCTCGTCCTCACCCGCGAGGGCCGGGAAGTCCTCCATCACCTGTCCCAGGGCCTGGACCATCTTCGGCGAGCGACGAGTGCCACGGCCATCGGTGGATTGCTGGGCGCGCGCGCCCTTCGCATCGGCATCATCGAGGATTTCGAGGCCCGCGTGACCCCCGGACTGGCCACGGCGCTCGCGGGCAAAATGCCGAACGCGAAGCTCTCGATCCGCAGCATCCTGAGCCATGACGTGCCTGGCCTTCTGAACCAAGACGAACTGGACGTTGCCATCGCATCCGAACCGGAGAGCCGGGCCGAGAGTCTTATCTGCGATCCGCTGCTGCGCGATCCGTTCGTTCTGGTTATGCAAAAGAACGCCGGTTTCGATCCGGTCGCCCTGCTCGATGGCAGCGATGCGCTACCGTTCCTGCGGTTCAATCGCGAACACCTGATCGGGATGCAGGTCGAGGCCCATCTCGCCCGCAACCGGATCACGTTGCCCGACCGCTATGCCTTCGACAGCGTGCAGTCGATCCTGGCGATCGTCGCGGACGGGAACGGTTGGTCCATCATCACACCCCTCGGATTCGCGCGCGCGCAGCGCTTCGCCGAGCGCGTTGCCCTGCATCCGCTTCCGCTCCCCGACTTCGCGCGGCGGATCTCGCTGATGTCGCGGAGCGATTCCGATCGGCCCGTCGCACATGCGATCGCCGCACTTCTACGCAGCATCGTCGCCCAGAGCGAGGTCGGCCCCATCATCGCCGCGTATCCCTGGCTCGCTGGCGTGTTCGCAACACTCGACCCGTCGGACTGAGACAGCACCGCTCCGGCCGGCAGTCGGCCTCGGAACAGAGTTCGCATCATTTCGAAACTGTCCGTTGGGACTTGCCTCGATTGAATTCCGGTCCTTGATGGATCTGAGACGGGGTCGTGGCCAATCGAGGAGCAAGGTACGGATGCGGGATCAAGCTAGGGTTGTGGTCATCGGTGGCGGGATCGCGGGGTGTTCGACGCTCTACCACCTCACTCAGGAAGGCTGGACCGACGTCATGCTGATCGAGCGCGACGAGCTGACCTCCGGGACAACCTGGCACTCGGCGGCGCAGGTCACGAACTTTGGCATGACGCAGACGATGGTGGGGCTGAAGAGTCATTCCATCGCACTCTACAAGGAGTTGCGCGACGATCCGGATTATCCCGTCGGCTACAATCACGGCGATGGCGGTATCCGGCTTGCAAACACGCAGGCGCAGATGGACGGTTATCGGCATTTCGCGTCGATGGCCGCCGGGATGGGTGTGGAACTCGAGGTCATCGACGCCATTGAGTGCGGCCGCCGCCACCCTCTGATCTCGACCGACAACCTGCTGGGCGGCCTCTGGGATCCGACCGACGGCCATATCGACCCGGCGCAACTCTGCCAGGCGCTGGCCCGTCGCGCGCGTCTTGCCGGTGCCGAGGTCAATCGCCATACGCCCGTCACCGGCCTGACGCAGCATCCCGACCACAGCTGGACAGTCCATACCGCCAAGGGCGATGTCCGGGCGGAAATCGTGGTGAACGCCGGCGGCTATCGCTGCAACGAGATTGGCGCGATGATGGGCGTGAGCCACCCGGTCGCCTCGATGGAGCACCAGTACTTCCTGACCGAGGACATCCCGGCCATCACCGACGCCCGCCATCGGATGCCGCTGCTGCGCTGTCCGATCAGCGACTATTATTGCCGCCAAGAGAAGGGCGGCCTGCTCATCGGCTTCTATGAGCAGGAGTGCCGGACCTGGGGCATGGACGGGATCGACCCGCATTTCTCGAACGCGCTCTGCCCCGACGACCTCGACCGTGTGACCGACGTGTTGGAAGGTGCCTTCGCGCGGATGCCCGCGCTAATGGAGACGGGGATCCGCGAGGTGGTCAACGGCCCGATCACCTACACGATCGACGGCGCGCCGCTGGTCGGGCCGATCCCCGGCAAGCGCAACGCGTTCTGCATCGTCGGCCTTCGTGCCGGATTGGGCGAGGGCGGCGGTCACGGCTGGCTCCTCGCGCAGCAGATCGTTCACGGCGAGGCGGAGTACGACACCTGGGTCATCGACCCACGCCGTTTCACCGGCCACGCAACGGTTGAACTGACGGCGCTGAAGGCGGTCGAGGATTACCAGAACGAATTCCGTTTCCACCTGCCCCACGAGCACCGCCCGGCGGGGCGTCCCATGAAGACGACGCCCCTGACGACCTTTCTGGCATCCGAGGGGGCGGAATTCGGCACTGCCAACGGGTGGGAACGCATCGACTACATCAGGCCCTCGCCGGATTTCGAAGAAACGTTGAGCTTCCGGTTCAACGAGGTCCATGCCGTCGTCGCCGAAGAGGTGAACGCCGTCGCGACCGGCGTCGG
>Ga0209634_1000833_pt1 | contig 23324 bp, 19 predicted proteins | sample LinPmetageLP40_FD_184043 | JGI IMG/M metagenome (GOLD analysis project Ga0209634, IMG submission 184043) | Marine viral communities from the Pacific Ocean - LP-40 (SPAdes) (version 2) | ecosystem: Environmental > Aquatic > Marine > Oceanic | place: Pacific Ocean | collected 2010-08-26 | reverse complement strand
TCGAATAGCTACATGCTGTTTGAAAAATTATAATTATAATAAATAAACAATTAGGAGAAATCAGATGGCAGAAAGAGTAGTCTCGCCTGGTGTATTTACTCGTGAAACAGATTTATCATTCTTACCACAAGCAATTGGTGAGATTGGTGCTGCAATTATTGGGCCTACCACAAAAGGCCCAGCATTCACACCAACCCAAATAACATCATTTCAAGAATTTGAAGAGATGTTTGGTGGAGTCGATGATAGATTTTACACACCTTACACCGTAGAACAATATTTACAAAGTGCAGGAGTCGTAACAATAGTTAGGATTCTTGGATTGGCTGGTTATCAAGCAGATACAGTGCAATTAGTTGCAAAACTTGGTACAGTATCACATTCACTTGCAATCCTTGCACCATCTCGTGGTTCAAGTGGAGCTGGAGATTTATCATATACTAATGTTGTCGGTGCTGGTACTTGGGCTAGTTTTCAATTACAAGTATCTGGTAGTGATGTAACTGCAGAAACATACAATTTGTCATTTAATACAAGTAGTGCTAATTTTATTACTGAGGTGATAAGTGAAGATGCTCAAAGTCAAAAATCAGGTAATTCTAATTCATCTGTATATGTCTACAAGGTATTTAAACGAGCTTCTCATCTTATATTTGGTGCTGCTACAACATCAACCGTATCAGCTAAAAATGAAGCAAATGGTTTAGATTTTCAAGGTGGTGTAACTTCTATTGATGCCTTAGGAAATGAAAACTCATATACTGGTAATGTTGCATACAATAGTGCAAGAACACCTTATATACAATCACAATTAGTTGGTGATGCGAGATATAAACTATTTAGAGTATATACTCGTTCACATGGTAGTGATATAAATAAAGATATTAAAATTGCAATATTAAATATTAAAAGGGCTGATGATGTACCTGGTTCAGATTATGGTACTTTTTCAATTCAAGCTAGAGTACATAATCCAAATGGAACTAATGACGATACTATTTTAGAACAATTTGATGCTTTAACATTTGATTCAAATTCTCCAAACTATTTTGCAAAGAGAATTGGTGATAGATTTGTTGAAATAGATTCAAATGGAAAATTAACCTATTATGGTGATTATCCTAATCTAAGTAAACATATTAGAGTTGGTGATTTTACTAAAGTTGATAGTAATATAAGTCAATTTCCAAAGACAGTTGTACCTATGGGATTTGATATCCTAAACAACACATCTTTAGGAACTACGACAATACCATCAGCTTCATTTAAATCAAATCAAACTAATTCTAATGGTACATTTGACTCTTCCGTATTACATGGATTTGACTTTTTAACTTCAAAGATTAGTGATGATAATGAACAATATCTTGCTCCAATTCCTCTAAATGCTGGAACTGGAAATAATGTAACTATGTCATTGGAAAATTTTACTGGAACTAACGATGCATCCGAACTTGGTTCTAAGTATTCTGGAACAGCTGTACCATTATCACTTAGTGGTTCTGCAACAGCTCAGTTGAAATTTGCTGTTCCTTTTCAATTTGGGTTTGATGGTCGTAATCCAGCAACACCTTATTTCGTAGGAACTGAAATTGTCAATACAAATACACAGGGATTTGATTTATCATCCACAACTGCTAATGGTACTCTAGCTTATAAAAGAGCAATTAATGCTATTAGTAATCCTGATGAATTTGATATTAATTTACTGGTAACACCTGGTGTTATTCATAGATTACATTCAAGTGTAACAAATCATGCTATATCAAAGACAGAAGCTAGGGCAGATGCATTATACATCATGGATTCAGCAGCTTATACTGATTCAGTACAGACTGTTGTTGATACGGTTAATTCATTAGATACTAACTATGTTGCAACATACTATCCGTGGATTAAAATACCAAATAGAGATACTCAAAAACCAGTATGGGTTCCGCCATCAGTAGTATTACCTGGTGTGATATCATATACTGATAGAGTTTCTCATGAATGGTTTGCTCCAGCTGGATTAAATCGTGGTGGATTGACTTCTGTATTAGAAGCGGCTACAAGATTGACTCACGCTGAAAGAGATGAACTTTATGAAGGTAGAGTTAACCCAATTGCATCATTTCCTGGTCAAGGAGTTGTAGTATTTGGACAAAAAACACTACAATCTAAACCATCTGCTTTGGATAGAATCAATGTTCGTAGATTATTGATTACAGTTAGAAAATTTATTGCAAGTGCATCAAGGTATTTAGTATTTGAACAAAATACCCAGGCACTAAGGAATAGATTCTTAAATATCGTAAATCCTTATCTTGAACAAGTTCAATCTAATAGTGGATTAAGTGCTTTTAGAGTTGTTATGGATGAATCTAATAATACACCTGATGTCGTAGATAGAAATCAGTTGGTTGGTCAGATATTCGTACAACCTACAAGAACTGCTGAGTTTATTGTACTAGACTTCGTTGTTCAACCAACAGGAGCTACATTTCCTGAATAAGTTTAACTTATAACATAATGTATACTGAAAAGCCCCTTTAACTAGGGGTTTTTCTTTTTATAAATAACTAAAAATTTATTTAGATGATATTTATTTATGAGTAGAAATAAACGACTTTTTTAGGAGAATAAAGAATGGCTACACTAGACCCGTCAGAAATAATGTTCACACCGTTTGAACCGAAAACAAAGAATCGGTTCATCATGTACATTGAAGGTATTCCAGCATATCTGATCAAAACTGCAAACAGACCATCGATTCAATTTGAAGAGATAGTCTTAGACCATATAAATGTTAAACGATATATTAAAGGAAAGGGTGCATGGCAACCTATCGATGTTGTACTTTATGATCCTGTAGTTCCAAGTGGAGCACAAGCAGTTATGGAGTGGGTTAGACTATCACATGAGTCCGTTACCGGTAGAGATGGGTATTCAGATTTTTATAAAAAAGATGTTACTTTCAATTTGTTAGGGCCAGTCGGTGATGTTGTTGAAGAGTGGGTACTTAAAGGTGCTTACATCGAACAGGCTAACTTTGGTGATTTAGATTATTCATCAAGTGATCCAGCTGAAATTACTCTAACATTGAAGTATGACTACGCTATCTTACAATTCTAAGGAGTAAATATGAGTTTTTTAAGAGAAATGTTATCAAGTGATGCAAAAATTTCAAGTAAAAGATTTGTTGGTTTTGCAGCTTTCTTTATGTTGATTTGTAGTTGGGGTGCAGACACCTTTACAGCTTTTGAAGTAAAAGATAAAATACTAGAGTGTTTTATGTACATATCCGTAGTGGGATTGGGAGTTACAGCAGCAGAGAAATTTGGTAAAAAATAAATTAGTTTTACAAAACAATAAGTTATATATATAAGTATACAATACAAGGAGTCATAAATGGCTGATTATAAATTTCCCACAGAGATGGTAGAATTACCATCTAAGGGTTATTTCTACATGGATGGTCACCCTTTATCCAAGGGTAAGGTAGAAGTAAAGTACATGACCGCAAAAGAAGAGGATATTCTAACCTCACAAAATTTAATTCAACAAGGAACTGTAATCGATGCACTATTACAGGCTCTAATCGTAGATAAATCAATAAAAGTTGGTGATTTACTGATAGGTGATAAGAATGCAATCATGGTAGCAGCTCGTATTCTTGGTTATGGTAAGGATTATCAATTTGAATATGATGGGGTGGAACAAAAAACAGACTTAACCATGTTAGAACCAATAGACATTGATTTCAGTAAACTCGTACAGGGTGAAAATGAATTTTCTTTTGATTTACCAAATTCTAAACGACCAATAACATTTAAATTATTAAATGGCAATGATGAGAAACAAGTGGATTTGGAAGTAAAGGCAAGACAAAAAATATCTAAAGAGCAAAGTTCAGAACTAACAACAAGGTTAAAGGCCATGATATTATCAGTTGATGGTAAGTCAGAAAAATCACATATAAATAATTTTGTAGAAAACGAATTTTTATCAGTTGATTCTTTAGCATTCAGAAAAAATTTAAAAAGTATAACACCAGATATTGATATGACTACAACAGTTGTTGATTCCAATGGAAAGGAGTTAACGGTGACGATCCCTATCACCGTACGATTTTTTTGGCCTGAGTCCTAAGTATAAATTACAATTACATGAGGAAATATTTCAATTAATATTACACTCAAAAGGTGGATTTACCTTTGGTGAAGTCTACAACCTACCTATATACCTTAGAACATTTTACTTGAAGCGTTTACAGACCTTTTACACAGAAGAGGCCAACGAGCTTAAAAAGGAAATGGACAAATATAAAAAGTAAATTTTTACATAACTGATATTTATTATTGAGTTATAACACTTAATATTATTCGGAGATTTAAATGGCTAAGTATAAAAAAACTGATGAGATTGTAACAGAAAGTTTTATAGAAAAAATATTCACATCAGTAGGAAAAGGGTTACGTTCTGGTGCCTTAAAGACTTTAGCTAAAAAAGACCCTGAGATAGCTAAATCATTAAAAGATTTAGAAAAAACAAGAAAAGAAATAGATGATAGAATAAAAAATCTTCCGGCAGATGTAAGAAAAGCTGCTACATCTGGTAACTATTTTAAATAAAAGGTAAGAATGGCCGAAAGTTCACACGATAGAGCCCTAAATGTCGCAAAGGAATTACATGATCTTGGCATAGAAAGGCAAAAACAACTTAAAGAAGAAGGAGTACTTGCAGGGGCTCTCTTTGGTAGACAAAGAGACTTAGCATCTATAGCTAGTGCAATAAATGCAGATGGTATTGTTAGAAATGGTGTCGGTGAAGATTATTTAAAAACTATAAAAGAACAAACAAAAGAACAAGACGGACTAAACGACGCAATTTCAGATTCTTTTCCAGGTATTGTTAGTCTTTCAAAAGGTGCAGCAACTTTTGCAAATACTTTAAGAGTATTGGCAGCTGCAAATCCATTGTTAGCACTTCTAGCAGGTGCAGTAGCACTATTTAAGTTATTCACGGGTTTAGCAAAAAAGGTTGCGGAAACACGAAAGGATTTAGGAGTATCTGCTGCAGAAGCAATTAAATTAGAAGCTGCATTCTTTGGTTTGGAAAAGGTAGCTGCTTTATCTGGATTAGAAGCTTCAGATTTAAAAGAATCATTTGCTGCAGCCAGAGATAATTTAGGAGCCACTAGGGATGAGGCCTTGGGTTTGAGTTTATCATTAGCTCAAACAGCAATGAAAAGTGGTCAGACAGCAGATCAATTAACAAAAACTCTTTCCTTAATGGAATCAATCTCTGGTGCCAGTAGAGATGCACTTTTATCACAGATAGAAATAACTGGTCAGATGATAGAACAGGCTGGATTGGCACCAGGTGATATATTTAAAGATTTAGCTGATAATGCTGAAAATTTCGCTTCATTTGCTAAAGATGGCGGTATGAATGTGGTTAATGCCGCAGTAGCTGCCAAAAAGTTAGGATTGAATATGAGTGCAGTGTCGGACACTACAGAATCATTATTAGATTTTGAATCATCCATAGAAAAACAGATGGAAGCTTCAGTATTACTTGGTAGGCAATTAAATCTTGATAGGGCACGACAATTGGCTCTTACTGGCGATCAAGAAGGTATGATGAAAGAAATATTGAAACAGGTCGGCGGTGAGGCTGAATTTAATAGATTGAATGTTCTTCAAAGAAGGGCATTGGCAGATAGTGTTGGTCAAAGCGTAGAGAATTTATCCAGATTGGTCAGAAATAATACAGCCACAACAACTGCTGGAACTGTTGCTTCGACCACTAGTGATCCTGTGGTTGGTGTATTGTCAAGTCAAACTGGTATATTGGAAAGTATGGATAGTAGTCTAAGATCAATTAAAAAGGAATTATAATGCCATTGGTAGAACTGAAATCATTACTATCATTACAAGGTGAAAATCAATCTAGTGAACCAGGTAGTAATACCGGTGGTCAAACTCCACAACTAAATGAACAACCATTACCACTCACAAGTGCAGTATTTGCTCCTGTTCCAACCAGACAAGAGATAGATGCTTCAGTTGGTAGAGCTAGATTGCAATCAAGGTTAGTTACACCAACAACTGATTTATCTGTAATAAACAAAAATTTTGGTAGTAATACATTTACAGCTGGTAACACTCCTAGTTTTCCACATAATGAACTAAATGTCGCACCCATACCAACAACCTTATATTTAGATAAAAAACTAGACTTTGCACCTATATTTTCATCCACTAATAAAGCTAACAATACATATAATTTAGGTAATAATCCAACGCCACTTCAACAAATATCAACTGTTGGTATAAATGGACTTGTTAACCATGCTGTCGTTCCAAATCAATATTCATTTACTTTTGTGCCATTAAATAATTCTGATAATAAATTTCCAACTATTGCACCAAACACTGCACTAAAATCTAGGTTATATAAATTACACAACGATGGTAAAACAGAATTAAAAAATAACGGATTTACAAGAAATGGATTGAGTTTAGATAATTATTATACTAAATTTAAAATTGGATCAAACGCAAGAGTGGGTATAAGTAATCAACCTAAAGTTGTAAGAGGTATAGGTCAGAGATGGAGTGATGGTGTTGATTTATCAAACGTAACTGGTGCAGCAACATCTCTAATATCACCACCTGGAAGTAAGTTTACAATAGGTGCTCCTCTAGCCGCTGGAATTGATACTTTGAGTTCTACAGCGACTTCATTTATAGAAGCTGGAATTGATATTTTAAGTAAAACTGCATCACCAGCATTTGGTAGAAATATTAATACCTTTACAAATAGATATAAAGCTGATGTGATAAGAATTGGTAAATTCGCAAATCCAATATCAACATATTCCATCAAACAAAATTTTCTACATAGACAGAATAAATATGATAGGGCATATACCCAAGTTATGGGAATGGGTTCTAATACGGTGAGTGATGACGCATTTCTTGACACAGCTGCTGGTATGGTAACGGCAATAGCTGCAGATAGTGGATTACTAGATTTAAATCCACAGGTATTCAACCCACTATCTACATTCAGTATACCAGGTGTTCCTGGTATGATGTTTAATAGACATGGTAGGAATATAACTGATTTTGGTGCAGCCGGTAACGCACTAGCTGAAGCTGCAGGTGTTGGTGCAAAAAAACTTGGAAGTAAAATAGTAGATGGTATTTCTACAAGAGCTATAGCATTTGCAGAGAAAAGAAAGCCAAAAAAGATTGCATTTAAAGGTATTGACTTTAGTGGGGGTATAGGGGGTTTTGGTGGATTCAATTTAGATGGACTTACAGGTGGTAATTCAGTGCTTAGTGGTGTTAGTGGGTTTGGGTTAAGTCCAGATTTTAGTATGCCATTACCATCAATAAAAGTACCTAAGTTTCAAAAATTAAGAGAACTCGGTGGTTCAATTGTAGATAAGGGTATAAAAGGTGCTAAAGGTGCTGCAGCCCTTGCTACGAAAACCCAAGAAGTTGCAAAAGGGTTGCTTGGAGACGCTGGAAAATTAAGTAAGGCCCAACTTGCAAAATTAGATCATAGAGCATTTGAAGATGTTGGTATAGACAAGGTTAATCTTATTCCATATGGTAGTACAAAATATAAAGATGAAGAACATGGTACATTAGATCACATCCCATTTAAATTTGTAGATGCTCGTACCAATAAACCAATAGTATTCAGAGCAATACTAAGTGGTATAACAGATACATTCTCACCTGAATATTCTCCAGAAAGGTATGTTGGCAGACCAGATATGGTTTATGTTTATCAAGGTACAAATAGAGAAATAAGTTTTAGTTTTGATGTTTATCCAAAATCTGATGCTGAATTGGTTACACTATGGGAAAAATTAAATTATTTAGCTGGATTGACATATCCGGATGTTAAAGAAGGTGTAATGATTGCACCGTTTTCAAAACTAACAATTGGTCAAATGTATCAAGATGCACCTGGTTATATATCTTCATTAGTTTATACAGTACAAGATAATACAACATGGGAAGTTGATTTTGCAAAACTACCGAAGTATATTCAAGTTGCTTGTAGTTTTATTTATATCGGTGATAGAATGCCATCTTCAACTCAGAAACACTTTGATGTACCTTGGGTGGCTTCAGAAACGTATATACAAGAGAAAAATTTAGGCTTAGGTGGTATAGGAAGTAGTCTATTAGAAGCTTTCAACTCACCCAACCCATCCAACGATTTGGGTGATGTAACAAGAGGCTTGTTGGGTAAAGTAGGATTGTAAAATGAGAAGATATTCAACAACAAGAACAAAACGTGATAAGTCTGGTGTATCGGTGTACAGAACCACTTTATATCCAGAAATACCAATTGAAAATGCCGATCAATTTATATATTCAAAAATTGGTGATAGGGTTGATAGTTTAGCCAGTAAGTATTATGGGGACAATACATTGTGGTGGATTATAGCAAAAGCAAATGGTATAAGGGGTAAGATAGCATTATCACCAGCAACCTTACTTAGAATCCCAAGTGATGTTGAAAAAATAGTACAGAGATTCATAGAATTAAATCAAGAGGGTTAAGTTGTGATTAACTTAGAACCAATCCCAAAGAAAATACAACAAAGAATGTTTCAAAAGATGAAAGCTTTACGCAATCATAACACTTCTGGCCCAAATACATCAAACAATTCCGATGAATTAACATTTGATGATATGGCCACAAGAACCACTTATATAAAGATGGTTTCAAATCAAAATAATCCAGTTACCTTAATGGCTGGTAAATTAAAAAATGATGGTAATATGTATGCAGGTTACGATGTATATTCACCTAGATCGTATGGGCCTGGTAAATTTACAGGTACTGCATTGCAGAATAATAAATTATATGAATCACAGGCACTACTTCAAGGTCAAAGTTTTAAAAATAGAGAATCAGCATTTTATAAACAAGAGGGTGATCATGTAACAGTAAATCAAAATTCAAGACCAATGCCTGGTATCAAATCAATTGATGTTACATTTAAAGGTGGGGTAAAGTCATTGAGAGAAGCAACGATAAGTTGGATTTGTTGGGATTTCGGTGAACTTGATGAGTTGATGCCACATTTTTTAGCTACTGGAAAAACAGTTCTATTGGAATGGGGTTGGGTGTATGGTAGTAAAAACACAGCATCAATACCAAAATTAATCGGTGCCAATGGTAAAATTTTAAGTAATGCATTTGAAGATTATAAGGACATAATCATAGGTGGTCAAGGTGATTTTGATATAATGGTAGGTGTTGTTAAAAATTTTGAATTCACCAATAGGGCAGATGGTGGGTTTGATTGTCAGACTGTCCTACTAAGCACTGGTGTTAGCGTGTTAGATAATACGATGCCAAATATCAATACCATAGATAAGACTCAAAGTTTTGATTTGAATCCAAAGGAAAGTGAACAAGAAGTTCAGAAAAAAATAAGTAAAGCAACAAAGTTTTTTGGTGGAGGGGGTAATAAAACTGGAGAAGTACCAGAAATAATAACACTCAATACAAATGTCACATTAAAACTATTCGTTGATAAGATTGATGATTATATTAAAGGACAGTTTCAACAAAGAGGGGGAACAAGTAAAAGAGATGAAGTTGATTATAAGAGTTATAAAGATGCTGAGGGTGATTTTCGTGAGCTTGCATTTGAACCGAATAAATTTATATCAGAGATAAAAAATAAGCAAGTAACTAATACTTGGATTCGTTGGGGATGGTTCGAGGATAACGTTTTGAATAAATTTTTAGGGATGACAAATAGAAATGGAGATGCCATCACTACATTCAAGTCTACTGAAAAAGTATTAACACAAGGTGGATTCTCGTCTGGCAAGGAACAAAGTGTCCGTATAAGAAATCATCCTGATTTAGAGACAACTGATATAAACAATCACATCTTACCTGGTCAATTTTATGCAGCACCAGTAGATAATGACAATGATTTAGACGGTGATTCTAAGTATATACAGGCATTAGTTAAAATAACAACTGAAAATTTTGATCCATTTGCTTCAAATGCAATATTAAGAGAAACAATAGTAACCCAAGACTATGCTGATCCTATGGCGTATCAAGCAGGTGGCCCAATAATGTCAGATGAGATGATAGATTCTGTAGACATTGGTTCAGGTGGTCAAGAAAGACTTACTGTAACCGAAGATTCTAATGCAGAACAACAGGCGAACCCAAAACCTGGTAGATTTGGATTTCTTAGAAATATGTTAATAAACACTAAGGTTATAAAACAAGCCTTTGGTTCTGAAGGTGAGTTTAACGCAGAAACAATAAATATTACAGAGGCATTGGAGTCAATGTTCTATCTGATCAATCAAGATTTAAATTTTTGGAGCTTACAAACATCAGTTGATTCTGAAAATACATCTCGTGTTAAGATAGTTGATGATTCAACCACTGCAATTGAATTTGATAAAATAAATAGAAACTTGGGTATGTCATCTCTTGCAACAAATACAGATGACAATAGTATAATAATCGGTAACGAGGGTATATTTTACTTTCCAGTATGGAGAGTTGATAGTTTCGTAAAATCACAAAACATGACTCTTAAAATATCTAATGCTCAACAGATGACTGCTATGTATGGTGCAAATATAGACACCACTAAAGAAATACAAAATCCAGGTAGTACACAAGTGGACAAGGGTGCAACTTTAGCAGGTGGGTTTTTTAATGGTAGTGAAGATAAATCAAAGCAAGGCATTGATATCAGATTTAGGAATGAAATAAAAGATGGGAATTCAGATACAGTAAATAAATTTATTGTTGATAATGTTGATGAGTTAGAAACTGCATATGAAGATAAATTAAAAAATTTGAATGAACAGATTGCTGCATCAGCAAAATCAGAAGTTGAACAAAAAATTAATTTTGATTCATCAGTTCCACCACCACTACCCAGAGATTTAACTTCAGCTGAAAAAACAAAAATACTTAAATTTGAAACAGATAACGAAAATAAATTTAAATCATTATTTGGATTTTCAAGAGGTGACCTAACAGATTTATTAAACAATAAGTTTGATGATAAAGGTAGAATGAAGAGTGGGTACATAGGCATGGTATCTAATCTAACAACCAATCATGGTACATCAAAACAATCAGATGCTACAGTTTTAATACCATTTGATTTAGACTTAGATATAGATGGAACTGGTGGGATTTATCCAGGTAATTCATTTCATTCAACATATGTACCGAGTAAATACCAAAAATATTCAGTATTTCAAGCATTTGATATAAGTCATAAGGTTGATAGTAGTGGTTGGACAACAACCATTGGTGGAAAGATGAGGTCAACTTCAAATCTGATATATGAAACCAAATCTCGTGATCAAAAACTTCAAAACTCAATTGAAAACTTATTAAATAGAGCTAAAAAGGAAGAAACAGATAGAGTAAAGGAAGAAAGTAAACGAATAAAAGAAACATTTAGTGGAAATTCAGATGCTGTTGTAAAACGATATGGGACAGGGTAGAAAATATAATGTCAAAATATAAAGAAAAAGTAAAAAAAATACACGATAGCACAGACTTCAAAAGATCATTTGCAGGAGTTACCCAAGTCGGTGAATTCGTATATGATGAACATGAAAGTAGTGTACAACCTGGTTTAAATTATCATGTACACTACACCAATAGCAAAAAAGAGGTTTTTATGCTAGGTGGTTCTCATAGTCCAAGTTCTAAAATAATTAAAAAGGTTGGTGGTGTTAAAAGTTTATTCACCAAGTATTCTGATTTAACATCAAATTCAAAAGATAAATATCCAGAGGGTATTCTACCAATTCCAACAGATAGTGACTATAGAATTGGTAGCTTCACCAGATACTTTACACAACTTGCAAACAATCCAAGTGCAGACATATTTGAAATATCAGAAGAAGATAATGATCAACAAAGTGTACTATATCGATATATAGATTTTAAATGGAGAATATCAGGTACAAAAAATGAAGTCACACGAGATAATCAGATAACGATGAACTCTATAAATTCTGAATTTCAAGGTATAGTTAGAAAATTATTTCCACTACAATTTTGGAAACCACCAAAAAACTCACCAGATAGTTTACAAAAAAAATTGGTATTACTGAGAAGTTCTTGATACTTATATAAAATTAAAAGGTTATAATATGTTAAAAAGTAAAGTTCTTGATAAAGGCTTTATTGAAGTTGTTGATTCATTGGGAAATGATTTAACAGTTGTCAATTCAGCAAGAGTTTCATTCGGTAAAAGAAAAGAAACATTCGATAAATCAGATGAGAGATTAGTTAGGTATTTAGCTAAATACAAACACTATTCTCCATTTAGACATCTACAAGTTCAATTTCATGTTAAAGCACCAGAGTTTGTAATGAGACAATGGTATAAACACGTAGTTGGAATTGAAACCACATCTAATTCATCCACAAAAGACCACGCTTGGAATGAAATTAGTGGTAGGTATGTTCCTGTTGAGGAATATTACGAACCATTAATTTGGAGAAAACAATCCGATGATAACAAACAAGCGTCAGAAGGTCAATTAGATGTTGAAACAAATAGTAAAGCAATACATGCTTATAATCATGCATTACAACAAACAAAAGAAATGTATGATCGGTTAGTTACTCATTATGGTGTAGCTAAAGAACAAGCTAGAATCATCTTACCATTATCTCAATATACAGAAGTTTATTGGACGGCATCATTTCAGGCTATTATGAATTTCATAGAATTACGAGATGAGAAAACCTCACAAGTAGAAATTCAAGAATATGCAAGATCGATGAAAGAACTAATGCACAAAGTATATCCCAAGACAACAGAAATTTGGAGTAAGTTGTATTGGTAATAGTAGAGAATACAGATGATATAAATTCATTTGAAAAAATATATAAGACGCAAGATAGTATTGTAATACCAATATTATCTGATATGAATAAACACGCAGTTGATAATGAATTGTGTTTAGTTTATATTCAGATGATGGATGGTCAAGAATTTATCTTACCTTATACTCATAGTGAATCACTTAATATTGACAATGTTAGCTTAGTTTCAGATACTACAAAATATACTTATGATAAAAAGTTATTGACACAAGTTGAAAGTGTAAATAAATGTGTAGATGTAAATTTACTACATTATATGAAAAACAATAAACCACTTGACATAGAACATATTGACACTAATGCTCACCATTTTCTTAATATGATGCATTACAAGAAAAACAATATAAATAAAGTAGTACCAATTTTAAAACATTTAGAATATTGCCGTAAGTTAAGTGATTTACTTAGAGAAACCGTTGAAACATCCAATGATAGTGACACGATGACATACAATAATGAAGTATTAGTCAATTTGTCACATATAGAACAAAATGGGATACAAACCACAAGTGGTATGGTATTTAGTCAGTATAATATATATACATCAACTGGTAGACCATCTAATAGATTTGGTGGTATTAACTTTGCAGCATTAAATAAAAAAGATGGTAGTAGAGAGAAATTTATAAGTAGATATAAAAATGGTGTTTTAGTTGAGATGGATTATGATGCATATCATCTTCGTTTGATTGGTGATAGAATTGGTTATGAATTTGAAGATGGTTCTGTTCACGAACATATGGCTAAATTATATGGGGTAGACTACAATGAAGCAAAATCACTTTCATTTCAATATTTATATGGTTATATTCCCAATGATATAAAAGAAAATAATGAATATTTCAGTAAGGTTAGTGATTATATTAATTTATTGTGGAGTGAGTATAAATCTAAAGAATTTATCCTTTCAGATATTTATAATAAGAAGATATTTAAGAAAAACTTAACAGATATGAATGCCAATAAACTGTTTAATTATACTATACAGCTAATGGAAACTGAAAGTAACATGAGAGCATTAAGTAAACTAATACCTGAGATTGAAGGTGATAAGTATAAGAGTGAGTTGGTGCTTTACAATTATGATAGTTTTTTATTTGACTTTAACATGGAAGATGGGTTAGATTACCTAATGAAAGTTAAAGACATTTTAGAACAAGATGGTAAATTTCCACTTAAAGTTAGCTGGGGGTTGAATTACCACGAGATGAAAGATATTACGGAGAAGTTTGTATGATACCAAATCTACAGAAAATATTAAAGGAATGGAGTTATAGGGTTGGAGTGATAAAACCCAAAGATAAAAAACACCTGCATCAACTTACTGAAATTTTAAAAGAAGAGGGTTGGCCATATACAGTTGTAAATGAAATTGTACAAAATTTAACCGAACAAAAAAAACCACCACAACCAGAAATTGATCTATTAAAAAAACTTGGTATGGAAAAATATCCTGATCACATACAAGATGTGTATAATGGCATGTATAAATCACTTCCATTAGGAAGGGGGAGTGGAGAAACAGCTTTTAAAAAAAGTGAATACAACTTAAATGATTTGAAACTTTATTGTACAAAATTTAATAAAAGTGTATTTTTAACAACAGCTGGAAGTGTAAAAAAAATTAGATCACCATATGGTATTAGAATAGCACAATTAAATGTCAGTACCTCAAATAACCCAACAAAAGCTTACTTTGGTAAAGTCTACACCTTATACAACTTTGTAAAGTTCATGGGTTCTAAATTAGAAATTAGAGATAAATTAGCACCTGGTATTGGATATGAAAAAATGCAGGTTGATAATATGGTAACAAAAATAAAATCTATTTTTCCAATGTCTGATAGTCAACCATTACAATTACATATTGATGGTAAAGACATGAAAGTTGATATCAATAGTTCAATCAAAGTACCTGGTTCACCAAAGGCTGATATGGCTCTTGGTCAAGGTACAAAAGGTAATTTTTGGATTTCATATAAACATGGAGATTATATTGATAAGAGTGGTAAAGAGTTACCGGCATCCTTTCAACAATATGGTTCACTAAAAACATTTTTTACAAAAAAATTTACCAATAAGGCAAAAGATGCGGGTATTGAAAAACTTATCAATGATTTTTTAGATAAATGTATTTCAAAGGCAACTCATACAATAAAAGGTGTTACTGGTGTTAAAGAAGAAAATGGAAAGATTTATTTAGAGGTTAAGAAAAAATGGATAGAATCACCAACACAAAATCCTAAAATTTGGGGTAAAAATAAAACATGGTTAGTAAACGCTTTAAAAAAGACAAAGAAAACTAATTTACATATAGTAGATAAGTCTGGATTTTCATATAGAAGAGCTTTATTAAATCAAGGAACTGCAGGTAAAAAGATAGTAATGATGTCGATTTTTGGTGAGGATTACGCTACTGGTAAATCTAGTGTAAATAATGTAGATTGTTTATTACAAGATTCTGCTGCTATGGACATAGAAATGATGACCAATGAGGATATAGCTGTTGGTATTAATATAACACCTGGAAATACAGGTCATTATATGTTAAATCCAAAAATACATGGTGGGGGTGATAAACTTCCAAACTTTACTGAACAATACGAACCATATCTTGTAATAAGATTTACCGGTGAGATGAATATAGGTTGGAATGATGGTAAAGATATTTTTATTGGAGCTAGATTTTTAATAAATCCAGCAAGTCAATCTAAAAAAGATACGGATATATAATGAAAACTCAACTACTATGTACATTCACGAATAAATCAAGATTTCATGATACAATAGACCTTATCATTGCATGTAATGATATTATGTTTGGTAAGATATTTGTATTTGAAAATGAAAAAGATAGTCAGCAATTAATCTGTACATATAATATAGAATATGAAGAAGATTTTATGCAAGGTATACAAGATACGATTTCACTTCATAGAAAAAAACACACCAACACACTTTATACAATTAATGCTCTAAATGATTTAATTCGTGAGTTGAATGGTGGTAAGTTGGACAAGTCATTTTCAGTAGATTGGGAAAACTATAGAAACTCTTTATTACTAACAAGTGATTCTGGATTAAATAAAATACCAACAAAAATTCACATGATAATAAATGTAGAAACATGGGAATCAGATAGAAAATAAAATTGTATTTTGAAATGTTTCATTATACTTATATCTGTATCAAGGTTATACTTGATTAAAAAATAATAAATAACTAATTAAAAATGGAGAATAAAAATGGATTTGAACGCAATCAAAAACCGCCTCAATCAATTACAAACCACAAATAACAGAACATCAAACCTTTGGAAACCTCAACCAGGTAATCAAATTGTCCGTATTGTACCTTATAAATTCAATAAAGACAATCCGTTTATCGAGTTGTATTTTCACTATGGATTAGCTAATAAGAATTACCTTTCACCAATTTCATTTGGTAGACCTGATCCGATTGAAGAGTTTGCTCAAAAACTCAAATCAACTGGTTCAAAAGAGGACTATAATTTAGGTAGAAAAGTTGAAGCTAAGATGAGAACATATGCTCCTGTAGTAGTTCGTGGTGAAGAATCACAAGGTGTTAAGTTTTGGGGATTTGGAAAGACAGTTTATCAAGAACTACTTTCTATAATTGCCGATCCAGATTATGGTGACATCACAGACGCAGTAAGTGGTCGTGATATTGCTGTAACTTTCAAAACCGCTGAAGAAACAGGTAAATCCTTTCCTTCAACATCAATTAGAGTGAAACCAAATCAGACTCCTATCACAGAGGATGCATCAACACTTGAAGCACTAACTGAAAATCAGAAGAACATTACTGATATTTATCAAGAGCAATCATATGATGACTTAACACAAGCTCTCAATGATTACTTAAATGGTGGTTCAAATACTGAAGAAGAGAAAAAAGAAGAGGTTTCAGCAACAGCTGCAGCATCATCTTATGACTCTAAGAAAACTTCAGATGCATTTGACGATTTATTTAATAGCTAAATAAAAAAAACAATATAGTGGGTGTTGAAGCCAACACTAATAAAACCGAGTGTGTGTGACTTACGATGCGTATGTAAAAGCCGGACACACCCATTATTTAAATTAGGAGACTTATATGTCAACAAGAGATGAATTGGCTGGTGTATTGGCCAATACAATTAATAAAAACTTCAAGGATATGAAAGTAGCTTACTTTCTCGATGGAACAGATACCACACCAACAGATATAAAAGATTTTATTTCAACTGGTTCTACTATGTTAGATTTGGCAATATCAAATAGACCTGATGGTGGTATTGCAGTTGGAAGAATTACAGAACTAAATGGATTAGAAAGTAGTGGTAAGTCTTTAATCGGCGCTCATATGTTAGCAGAAACACAAAAGAAAGGTGGTGTTGCTGTTTATATAGATACTGAAACAGCTGTTAGTACTGAATTTTTAACTTCAATCGGTGTAGATGTACAAAGTATGTTGTATTTACATTTAGAAACAGTTGAAGATATATTTTCTGCTATAGAAGAGATAGTCGCTAAAGTAAGAGAATCAGATAAGAATAGGTTAGTAACTATCTTAGTGGATTCATTGGCTGCCGCTACAACTAAGGTTGAGTTAGAAGCCGAATTTGATAAAGATGGTTGGGCTACATCAAAGGCAATTATCCTATCAAAGGCTATGAGAAAAATCACACAAATGATTGGTAGACAAAAGATAGCTCTTGTGTTTACAAATCAGTTACGTCAAAAACTTGGTGTAATGTTCGGTGATCCTTGGACTACAAGTGGTGGTAAGGCTTTACCTTTCCACGCTTCTACTCGTATTCGTTTAAAGAATATGGGACAAATCAAAGATGCTAAAAAGAATACCATTGGTATGAAGATGAGAGCTCAAGTTATCAAAAATAGATTAGGGCCACCTATGAGACATGCTGACTTTGAACTTTACTTTGAAAGTGGTATTGATGATACAGGTAGTTGGTTACACGTTCTTAAAGCCCACAATTTAGTAAAACAAGGTGGTGCTTGGTATACTATAAAAGACCAAAATGGTAAAGACATTAAATTCCAATCTAAGGATTGGGCTGAAAAACTAGAAGATAAAGAGTTTAAAGAATATTGTTATAATATGATTTGTGAGAAAGCAATATTAAAGTATGAAAAGAATTTTGGAATTGATGATGTCATAGTGGAAGAAGAAATAAGTGAGTAATACAAAATACCTGTCTATATTCGATGAGATAAAGAAAAATGGTGGTTCATTAGATGATGGACATCCAAACGACAAAGTACTAATAATAGATGGCCTAAATACTTTTATCAGAGTGTTTAGTGTTATACCAACTACCAATGAGGATGGAATTCATGTTGGTGGAATAGTTGGTTTTCTAAGAAGTATCGGATATACGATAAACATGGTTAGACCCACCCGTACAATAATAGTATTTGATGGTAAGGGTGGTTCTAACCGGCGTCGAAAGTTATTTCCTGAATATAAACAAAATAGAAAAACTAAATACAGAGTTAATCGATCATATGATTTTGCATCACAAGAAGATGAGAAGCAAAATATGATGATGCAGTTGAGTAGATGTGTTGAGTATTTAGATACACTTCCTGTAACTGTTATGTCATATGATAATATTGAAGCTGATGATACAATTGGTTATCTATGTAGACAAGTTCTTACTGAATCCAAAATTACAGTTATGTCAACTGATAAAGATTTTTTACAACTAGCAGATGACAGAATAAAAATATGGAGTCCTACTAAAAAGAAAATGTACGATCAAAAAATGGTCATGGATGAATATGGTATTAACTCACATAATTATATTTGGTATAGAGTATTGGATGGTGATAAGTCTGATAATATACCTGGTATAAGAGGGTTGGGTTTAAAAACTATTCAAAAAAAATTACCATTTTTGACAGAAAATCGCATAGTTAATATAGATGAGGTTATCGATACTTTACCAGAATCAAAAGATATAATAGAATTAAATTACAAGTTAATGCAATTATCAAATGTTGATATATCAGGTTCTACAAAGACAAAAATAATAGATAAAGCAAATGAACCAATTAATAGGTTGATTAAGTTTAAATTTCAAAAAATGTTTTTGGAGGACAAGTTATTCACTGCACTACCAAATGTTATAAGTTGGTTAGCTACTAACTTTAATCAATTAAATCAGTATGCAGAAAAAACACACAATAAACAAAAAAACACTTGACAAGTTCAAGTTTTTGTTGTATATTTACATATAGAAAATAGGGATTTTACAACCTTTTATGAGTGATACTTTAACACAATTTGGAACATCATTTCAAACAAAGATTATCGCATCTTTGATGAGTGATATTAAGTTTTTACAAACTATCAGCGATATACTACAACCATCTATGTTTGATTCAGACTCTAATAGTTGGTTGGTTAAATCAATACGAGATTATTATTATCAGTATAAAAAACAACCTACTCTTGAAGTTATAAAATTTAAAGTGGATGAGATAGATAGTGATGTACTAAAATCTGGTGTTGTAGAGAAGATACGAGATGTATGGAAAAATGTCGAGTCTACAGATTTAGAGTTTGTACAATCTGAAACATTAGAGTTTTGTAAAAATCAAACATTGAAGAAGGCAATTCTCGATTCCGTTGATATGTTAGAAAATAGAAACTATGATGGTATAAAAAGTATTATAGATGAAGCTATGAAAGCTGGAACTACAAGAGATTTAGGTCATGATTACATTCCATCATTAGATTTAAGGTTAGAAGAATCTTCAAGAATTACAGTTAAAACACCTTGGGATGTTGTAAATGAAATAACAGATGGTGGTTTAGGTGCTGGGGAACTTGGTGTTATTGTTGCACCAGCTGGTATCGGTAAGTCTTGGACACTTCAGGCCATAGGTGCTAGTGTAATTCGTGAAAAGAAAACGGTAGTTCATTATACACTAGAACTTAATGAGACTTATGTTGGTTTAAGATATGATTCTATATTTAGTGGTATTACAACTTCAAATATAAAATACTATAAAGATGATGTAAGTAAAAAACTATTTGAACTAGAGGGTAAGTTACTTATCAAATACTTTCCAACTAAGGCCGCTTCAGTTCAAACATTGGGTTCACATCTGAAACAAATAGAATTAAGTGGTACTAAAGTAGATATGGTTATAGTGGATTATGCTGACATATTAATGCCAACAGGTAATTTTAAAGAAAAAAGACACGCAATAGGAAATATCTATGAAGATTTAAGAGGATTAGCTGGTGAGTTACAGATTCCAATATGGACTGCTTCACAGGCTAATAGATCGGCATTAGAAGAAGATGTGATCGGTGCTGATAAAGTTGCAGAAGATTACTCAAAAGTTATGACTGCTGATTTCGTAATGAGTATGAGTAGAAAGGTAGAGGATAAGATTGCTAATACAGGTAGGTTTCATGTTATTAAAAATAGATTTGGTATCGATGGTGTTACATATCCATCGACAATAAACACTAATATTGGTGTGGTTAAGATACATGAAGGTAGTAGTCAATTTGGAAAAGAAGCACAAAGTAAGATGAACAATAGCCAAGAGTTTTTGAGAAAAGAATTAGCGAGTAAATATAATTCTATGGAAAAAAAAGTCGATGGATTTGAATAAATTACAATTTAGATTCAATATATATTATATTTATATATTGTGGGAAATGAACAATTAACAGGAGTTACGATGGAAAAATTTAAGTTATCAGAAAACTTTATCAATAAATTTAAAAGAAAGAAAGCACCATTTGGTTTTAACGGATTGGGTGAATTAGTTTACATGAGAACTTATTCAAGAATTAAAGAAGATGGAAAAAATGAAAGATGGTGGGAAACTGTCAAACGAGTCGTAGAGGGAACTTACTCTATGCAAAAGAATCACATTGATTCACATCAATTAGGGTGGAATCCGTGGCAAGCTCAAAAGTCAGCACAAGATATGTATGAGCGAATTTTCAATATGAAATTCTTGCCACCAGGTCGCGGACTTTGGGCTATGGGAACTGCCATAACCGAAGAACGAGGCTTATACGCCGCCCTCAACAATTGTGCCTTTGTGTCAACAAAAACAATCAAAGAAGATTATGCTAAACCTTTCTGTTTCCTTATGGATGCTAGTATGTTAGGAGTGGGTGTAGGATTTGATTGTAAGGGTGCAGGTGAGATTATTGTAAAAGGTATAGATGAAACTAGAGATGAATCTATATTCGAGATACCTGATACAAGAGAAGGTTGGGTGGAGTCGTTAAAGGTTCTTTTGGAAAGCTATTTTCATGGAACTGCCCCAATAAAATTTGATTATAGTAAAATCAGAGAAGCCGGTGTCCCAATAGCTGGTTTTGGTGGAGTTTCAAGTGGTCATGAGCCGTTGAAAGAAGTTCACGGTGATATACAAAAAGTATTAGAAAAAAATAGTGGAGAACCAATCACGGTAACTACGATTGTAGACATAATGAACCTTATTGGTAAATGTGTTGTAGCTGGTAATGTAAGAAGAACAGCAGAAATCGTATTCGGTGATCCACATGATGAAGAATACTTGGACTTAAAAAATTATAAGGTTAACCCACATAGGGATCAATATGGATGGACAAGTAATAATAGTATATTCGCAGAGTTGGGTATGGATTATACAGCAGCTGCCGAACGAATTGTGGATAATGGTGAGCCTGGATTTGCGTGGCTAGATAACATGAGAAAATACTCTCGTATGAAGAATGGTGGGGATAACAAAGACCATAGAGTTATGGGTGGTAATCCTTGTTTGGAACAATCACTAGAATCATACGAACTATGTTGTTTAGTAGAAACATTTCCAGCAAATCACGATTCATTAGAAGATTATCAAAGAACATTAAAATATGCTTATCTATATGCTAAAACTGTAACATTAGGAAGAACACATTGGGCCGATACAAACCGAGTCATGTTAAGAAACAGAAGAATCGGATGTTCAGTTAGTGGTGTTGCTCAGTTTGTTACTAATAGAGGATTGGGTGAGTTTCAAAATTGGTTGGAGAAAGGGTATGATACAATACAAGAGTGGGATAATCAATATAGTGATTGGTTTGCTGTTCCTAAGTCAATTAAAACTACTTCAGTTAAACCATCTGGTACCGTTTCATTATTGGCTGGTGCTACTCCAGGTTTACATTATCCCGAAAGTCGTTTTTACATTAGAAGGGTAAGATTATCAAAGTATTCAGAACTAATAGAACCACTAAAGAAAGCTAACTATAAATTAGAACCAGCTTTTGGTTCAGAAGATACAACAATGGTGGTAGAGGTGCCGGTAGATGTCGGTGAAGGGATTAGAACAGCAGCTGAACTTTCGATTTGGGAACAATTCAGTTTAGCTGCTTTCTTACAAAGACATTGGGCAGATAACCAAGTTAGTTGTACAGTTACATTCAATCCAGAGACAGAAGCAGATCAAATTGCTCCTGCTCTAAATTATTACCAATATCATCTAAAAGGTATTAGTTTATTACCAAGACATGAGTTAGGTGCATATCAACAAATGCCATATGAAGCCATTGACGAGGATACCTATAATCAAGAGGTTAAGAAGTTAGGTAAGTTATCCTTTGGTGTGATAAACAACGAAGAGGCAAACATAGAGAAATTCTGTGATGGTGACTTTTGTGATGTGGAAGTTGTACCAACAGCTGGTGATAATGACGATCAGGATTACGCAAATTAAAACAAATTACAAAAGCGGACAGGCAGCTGGCACACCTGTAGAAAAATGTGTCTTAATCGTAACAAAATAAGGAGATTATGATGAAAAAACGTAATCTAATAACTTCATTGTTAATGATGTTCCTGCCGATTTTCCTTTTTGGACAATCCGTATCAGGAGTCGTAAATGATGGAGATGCACCCTTGGCTGGAGCAAATATTGTAGTGCAAGGAACTGAGTTGGGGGCTGTATCTTCGGATGACGGTTCTTATCGTGTCGAATTGACACCAGGTTCTTATACTGTAACTGCTTCATACATAGGGCACACATCAGTTTCTAAGGAAGTTGTTGTGGGAGAAGAGAACGTAGGTATTGAATTCATATTAGCGATGGATGTACTTACTATGTCTGGCCTTGAAGTTCTGGCTTCTAGGGCTGGTGAAAGAACACCTGTGGCGTACACAACGATAGATAAAGAAGAAATGGAAGTTCGTCTTGGTAGTCAAGACATTCCAATGATTCTGAATACTACACCGAGTGTTTATGCAACCGGTCAAGGTGGTGGTGCGGGTGATGCTCGTATCAATGTTCGAGGGTTTAATCAACGAAATGTTGCAGTAATGATAAACGGTGTTCCACAGAATGATATGGAAAACGGATGGGTTTATTGGTCTAATTGGG
>Ga0209634_1000832_pt1 | contig 23333 bp, 48 predicted proteins | sample LinPmetageLP40_FD_184043 | JGI IMG/M metagenome (GOLD analysis project Ga0209634, IMG submission 184043) | Marine viral communities from the Pacific Ocean - LP-40 (SPAdes) (version 2) | ecosystem: Environmental > Aquatic > Marine > Oceanic | place: Pacific Ocean | collected 2010-08-26 | reverse complement strand
ACACTCTTTAATGCAAGACAGAAGAAGGGTTAGTTCAGAGCCTTGGGAAGTAGCTTATCAAAAAAGAAAGTCTAAAATGGAAGCGGGTGGAACACTACCTACACCATTTGGTCAAGCGGGTCTTGTAGGAGAAACGGGTGCTATGAATGAAATGGATTTATTTGCAATGGGAGGTGGATTACCACAAGGAGTACACCAATACTATGGTCAAACCTATAATCCCGCATACCCAACACCACACGGGTACGCTAAAGGTGGTTCTGTGGAATTTGAAACAAGAAAAAAATTCAAATTAACTCCGATTGGAGATATTGCTTTTGTATTTAATAGTAAAAGTAGAAGAAAGGGTAAAAGAATTTTAGTATCTGATGTTAATACCATTTGGGCAAGTAAAATGGATATAGATGAAAAAACTGAAAAACAATTACAGAAAGCAATGAGAGAAAAAGGTAGTGATTTATTAACTGATGGCTACCATTACTATACTACTATGGGTGGTTCAATAGCACAAATAGAACACCCACAATTTGAAAAAGAACTTGAACTTGATAGAGAATTGGGAGAGATTGATTTTGAGAAAGGTGGAATAACTATTTATCCAAAAGGTGGAAAAACACAAGGGTACAACGATAGATTGGATGAAAGTTTAGGAAATCGTGATGGAGTAGAGCCAATGATGATGCAATCCTTCAAAGACCGCAGAGATGAATCCAAAGGTATGGAAAAAGCTATGGGTCGTAGAGCATATCAATCCGTAGGAACTATGGATAAAATGGCTAAAGGTGGTAGTTTAGACCAATATATGGTTTGGGTAGGTGGAGTTATTGAAGCCGAAAACATATCAAAAATTGATGCCGAAATTATTGCTATGGAATTAGAGGAAGATGGTTATGATGATGTAGCAATTCAACAAATGGCAAAAGGTGGTAAAACACAAGGGTACAACGACAAACTTGATGAAAGTTTAGGCAACACCAAAGGGAAGCGTTCTACAAAAGAGCAAAACTATAAAGACCGCAGAAATGAATCCGAAGCAATGGAGAAAAAAGGCGGTAAAAGAAAGTATGCTTCTGTAAAAACGATGGACAAGGGTTCTCGTAAAAAACGTAAAACCCCTATGACTTTAGCTAAAGAGATTAGAAAAGAAGGGGAGATATGGCAAGATGCAGTTAAGAGAGCATCTGCTATGTTAAAGAAAAAATAATCTCTTAATGAGTAAATTTAAAGGAGTAAAAAAAATAGCACTAACTATTGGTAGCTTACTTACTATCGGTGTTAGTGGTACTTTGTTTGTTAAGTATGGTTTTCCATATATAAAAAAGAAGTTTAAGAAAAAAAACAAGAAGAAAGAAGATAATAATCAAGGCATATAATTATTTTATAAAATAAATTTAGTAGATTTGTTAGAATTAATTAATTTAAAATAAAAATGAATATACAAGACACACTTAAAGAATTGGGTTTAGAAGTTAATTCACTCCCAAGAATTTTATCTCAAAGAGTTGCAACAGTAAAAGATTTAGTTTCTAAAGTTGCATTAGCAGAACAAGAAGTTTCAGATGATTCTACGGAGGAAAGTGAAGCTAAACTATCGGAGGTTAAACAATATACCGAAGAATATTATAAAGATGCAGTTGAACAACTAAAAATCTACAAAGAAAAGTTAGATAAAAAAGAGAAAGCAGAGTCAGAAAAGGTAGATGCAGAAAAGGTAGATGCAGAAAAGGTAGAAGTAGTTGATGCTAAACCCGTTGAGGAAAAATCAAGCAATATGGGTGCATTATTAATTGGAGGAGTATTATTAGTAGCTACACTAGGTGCTGTAAACATTTTGCGTAAAAGATAAACACTTAAATTTGAATGGTGAAAAAAATATTTATTTCTTCTTTATTTTTAATAGGCGGTATATTTTTTATTAAAAAAATATTGCCATCACTAGTTAAAAACAATAAAAAAAGTGATTTAGAATTATTGTCTGCGGAAGATGAAATTAATAAAATTAAGGAACAAAATAAAGAATTAGGTCGAAAAGTACAAGAACAATTAGACAAGAAATTTGGAAAAAACGCAGACTTGAACGATATAAAAACTTTTATGTTTGCACCAAATATTAATTTTGATAATTTGACACCCGAACAAATTGAAAATTTAAAGAACTCTTTCAAAAACAATAAGTTTTTTAAAAATGGATTATCATATGACCCAAATAATTTAGACAGTTTTAAGGGTTTAAGAGGTTATAAATTTAGTATGTCTTAAATATGTCTTATAGATTAAAAGCATATACAAAAAATCAAGCCAAAAAAATTGGTGTTACTGTAAAGCCAAGCAAAGTAAAAGGTAAAAAAATAGATGTTTTTAAGAAAGGGATTAAAATTGCAAGTGTAGGTGCGTTAGGATATAAAGACTATCCTACTTATATGGAACTTGAAGCTAAAGGCAAAGTGTCAAAAGGTACAGCAGTTAAAAGAAGAAAGCTATACAAGATTAGACATAAAAACGATAGAAGCATTAAAAACAGTAATGGATATTACGCAGATAAATTATTATGGTAAGAATAACAACATCAATACCTCAAATATTAAGAAATTGGGCATCAACAATAAAAGCAAATAATTCTGATGAAATGGTTAGATTTTATACAGAAAATGCTGTATTAGTTGGTACATACAGCCAACCTATTGAAGTTGGATTGAACGAAATAAGAAAATATTTTGAAATGTTTTTAGACCGCAAAAGCATAAGTTGTAATATTATTAAAAACGTAAATCAAGAATTATCTTGTTGTATGATTTCAAGTGGTGTATATGAATTTGTTGTAGATGGTGAATTAGTAGTTGCAAGATATTCATATGTATTCAAAAATATTAATAATAGAATGAGAATTGTAAACCATCATTCGTCTGAATTAGTAGAAATATGAAAATAAATAAATTTAATTTTATCAATAGTTGGAATAGCAACGCAAAAAAAAATAAATGGTCTTTATGTGTGCGTTTATGGAAACTAACAGTTTTAGATTGTGCGTACATTATAAATGCGAAAGGAGAATATAACAGATTAAGGCTTATAATTTTTAATATTGGTTTTGAAATATGAAAGATAGGAACATCGTTGCCCTTGTAACATTTGCATTGTTTTCTACGGAAGCATATGCCCATTATTTGGTCGCAAAAAATGAAGGTGAAGAAGAATTTAAGTTTTACATACCAACTTGGAATACTACATTTAAAAATTTAGCAGTTGTAGGAGCGTTTTCAATATTAAACGGTTTAATTGTAGAAAAAGTAAGAAAAATATTATGAATCACTCTAAGGAAGAAAAAGAAGAAAAGGTAAATGGAGTACATCCCGCCTTTTATAAAACATTTTTAGTGTTAGCAATGATATCATTTTCATTGGGAGCATTAGTAAACTATTATACGTTAAAAAAAATAGCTAATAAGTGAAAGTAAGCGGTTATATATCAGATTCTTATGGTAAAACAGATGGAGCAAGTATTCAGCTATTTAGAGATGGGGTAGGAACAACACTTGGTGTTTCTTCTAATCAAGATGGATATTTTGAAATTGAAAATGAAGATATTAAACCTAATGATAATTTTGAAGTTAGTTTTTTAGGATTAAAATCACAAACCTTTAAAGCATCGGAGTTAGATGATTTAAAAATATATTTAGATGAAGATGTAGAACAATTAGACGAAGTAGTTATAATTGCTAATATTGGCAAATCACCTAAATTTCCAACAGTCGAAATTAAAAAATGGAAGCAAAAATGGTACACTCATCCCGCTTTTGCTTTAGGAGTATTAGGTATAGCAACAACTGTTGTAATAGTATATATAATTAAAAAAACAAGATAATGGAAAATACAACGTCTGAAACAGCAACAACACCTCCACAAGCCACAACAGAGCCTACTAATACTATGGAAGTAACTCCACAAATGGAAACGGGAGGAATGACCGACAGAAGCAGTAAACTTGGGTGGGTAGCAATTATGATGTTAGGATTGACATCAGCTTCTTTGATTTATTCAATTTTTTACTATCGTAGAAGATTAGAATTATTAAGAAAAGGAGATAATAAGATGGTAGCACAGCTTAAAAATGATATGGAAGAAATGAAAAGCAAAATAGACACACTAACGGGAAATAAAGTAAGAAATGGCAGATTGGTTTAATAAAATTACTTATGGTAATCTTTCAGAAAATCTTTTAGAAATACTTAAAAAGAAATGTATTGCTGATGAAGTCATCCCTATTTTAGATAAGAAATATGGTGCAAAATTAAACTTTCCTTTAAACAACTCTGAATCAGTCAAAGAAGAATTAAATGAAATGGTTGAAAAGGTTAATTCTTTAAAAGAAGAATCTAATAGCATACATTTATATAGATATAAAAGATATGATAGACAATTATTACAGAGTATTATAAGCACATTTAAAGAAAAAGGATTAAACGTAGAAGAACTTATTATATCTATTGATGAAGATATTTCTCCTACTATTATAAAGTTAAAACAAAAATACCAAAGACCAAGACCGTATCAATTAGCAGAATACTATAAATTAAAACTTTTTCCTTACGAAACCAATAGTGGACATTCTCCATCATATCCTAGTGGACACACTATACAAGCGTATGTTATTTTAAATATTATAGGGAATAAGCACCCTAACTCTTATGGTTTCTGCAAAGAATTTATTAATGATATCGCTAATAGTAGGGTTTATTTGGGGCTACATTATCCAAGCGATAACGACTCATCATTTATTATTGGGCAAGAAATACTAAAACTTAAACCAATAATAGATAAGTATAAAATATAAAAATCACGAAATGCCAAAAAAAGACACACAAAAAAACTTCGGGAAAATTATAAATATAAATTCACGAGAAAAGGAACAAGAGCGAAAAGAAGAAAAACTTACAATAGAAGGAGAGAAGTTATCTCCATATCTTACTCTTAGTATTGTTCCCGTTCCTAAACCCCGTATGACACAAAGGGATAAGTGGATGAAAAGACCCGCAACAGACAGATATAAAAATTTTAAAATGGAGTTGTATTTGCTCTGTTATTCTTGCCGATGGAAGCCGACAGATGATTTAGAAGTGAAATTTGTATTACCAATGCCTAAGTCTTGGAGTGAAAAAAAGAAAAAAGAAATGGATGGGCAACCTCATAAACAAACTCCCGATTTAGATAATCTTATTAAAGCATTTCAAGATGCTTTGCTTAAAGACGATTCCCATATTCACACATATAATAATATGAAAAAGATTTGGGGAAGGGAAGGGCAAATAATACTTAAACGATAATTTTTATTTTTAAAAATAATATACTAAATTTGGAAATGAGCAAGGCACACAAAAACATTAACAAAGGAATTACCATAGTATTTGAGGAAATTTATAAAACTATATCAACTGTTGGGGAAAGGGGTTTTATAAAAATGTTAATAGAACTAAGGGAGGATAGTCATTTAACTTATCAAAACGATACAGCTAAAACAATAATTAAAATTGTTGCTAAAGAATTTGAAATGTCAGTTAAAGAGTTATTATATGGTTCTTCAAGGTTAAAAGACAAAACTCACGCATTAGGAATTATTACTTTCTTGCTTATTAACGAGTATGATTTCACACTTAAAGATGCTTCTTTTGTGCTGAATAAAAATAACACGAACTTATCAAGGTACAAAAAGGATGTAGATAATTACGACCCTAACCACCCATTAGACCTTGAAAGAATAGAAAAATTTGAAAGCGTTACACATCAATTAAAATTATTAAAACAACATAATGAGCAATAACAAAGAAACAAACGAAGCAGAATTAGAACAAAATTCAAATATATCAGAAAATGATGTATCAGTAGAAGCAAACAATGACTTTTATTCGGGATTTAGTCCTTTAGACGAACCCGTTAAAGAAAGGGCATATACAAAAGGCAATATAGATTCTCAAGGATTAGAAAGTGAATTAGAAGAACCTTCTTTTGATGCACCTAATTTTGATGATTTCGATACGGAAGAAAAAGAGCCATCTACTTTCAATCCCGCAATGGAGAATTTAGACAAAAAGGAACAGTTGTATGCTACCGAACAAATGGTAGATACAGTTCTTGATGTCTATGGAAAAGCACATTTATTAGCAAATAGAGTTACTAAAATTAAAGAAGATAAGATAGCTAAAGCTATGGAAGATGGTGAAATAGACCCTTCTTTGACAGTTCCTATTGACGATATGGGAAACTCTTTGGGCTTAATGGAATACGTACAAGAGTACAACTCTCAATTAAGTGATGCTATTAAACTTGATGACGAGTTTGTTGAAAAGGTTAGACAACCGATGATAAGAGTATTTCAGAAAAAAGGTTTAGCTATGACTGATGAGCAGTTTTTAGGTGTTGCTTTCGGAACAGATATTGTTACAAAAGGAGCAATGTTATATCAAATTACAAAGCAAAACAACCAACTATTTACTATGTGGAAAGACCAATCAAATTTAGTTCCTAAAACTAAACAACCTCAAGGGTCTAATATGGGCAGTACGACACCTCCTCCACCACCAACAACAAATAGTAACCCACCAACACCACCTTCATCAAAACCACCCGTTGATGATGTATATGTAGAACCCGAAGAATTTACAGCAGAATCATTGGTTAATGATATGACTGGCTTAAAAGAAACAGCAAATTTTAAAAATGTTCAAAAAGAAGATGGTATGCCACAGTTTGGCGACCCTTCGATTTTAGCAAAACTAGATGAACTTGCAAAAAATGAAAGTAAAAATAAAGTAATTGATATAACTCCTTCACAAGAATCTAGTAAAAAAAGAAAAAGAGGTCGCCCTAAGAAAAAATAAAATTTAATTAAATGTTTAAAAAAACAAGTAGCAATACAACATTTACATTATTAATGTTAATGAGAACATTTACAATTAGTGGGAGGTCTTGTTTTACAGAAGAAACCGTTTCATTTGAGAACACCCATTTTGTAGGAAATGATTTAATTATTCATTACAATTATATAGAATAATATGAGAGAACCAAAATTAGGAGTTGCAGTAGGAAAAAAAGGAGTAGGTAAAACATTTATCACAACAAAAATGATTAACTCTTATGTAAAGGGTAATCCAAGCAAGGGAGTTAAACCAAGAAGGGCTTTAGTTTTAGATGTAAATGATGAATTTATTGACTATAAAGCATTAAGATTAAAAGATGTAAAGAAATTTTCAGCACACCCAACCATTGAAGCAAGAAGAATTAGACCTTTTAATGATGATGGTGTTAGAATGACATTAAAAGAGATACAAGATGCTTTATTTACAATACTAACAGATTATAGAGGGGGTTTATTACTTATTGAAGATATAAACCGATATATTTCTGACCATTTACCTAATGACCTTGTAGGTGCTATTTGTACTAATAGACATACCGATACAGATATAATAATGCACTTCCAATCTATCGGAAGGGTAACATCAAAGATATGGCAAAACTTAAATTGGGTTCGATTTCATAAAAATACAGATAGTGTAGATAGACATATAAAAAAGTTTGAAGATAAATTTGAGTATCTTAAAATAGCTGAAATGATAATTAACAAACAGTACTATAATGGTAATGACCGTTTTTTCTTGTTTGTTGATATTGATGCTGAAAAGATATTGGGAGATTTTGATAAAAAATTATTGAATGAATCTATTGACGACTATATAGAGAAATATTATAGAAAAATTATATCTCCGATGCTTCAACAAAGAGATTTAAAAGGCAATAAAAAATACACTCAACAATCCGCAGTTAAGTTTGTTAAAGATAGGATTGTCAAGAATTATTGCTCTTAAACTGCAATTACAACTTCATTATTGCTAACAAAGGTTATGTTTATTAATAATTATTATACTTTGAAATAATATATTTGTAGGGTATAGTTCTGAAATTATATAATTTACATTTATTAACCTTTAATTCATTCTGAAATGGATACAAAAAAACTTGTAGCATTATTAGGTAAAGTTCTTACTGTTACTGCGGGAGTATTAGTCGCTTTTCAAGTTCAAACATACTTAGCAAAGAGAGGTACGGAAGAACCTCAAACTGCTGAATAAGTCAATGAACAAAATAATTTTATAACTATTTAAAAATTTGAAAAATGTCAAATATTCGTAAATACTTAGCTGATGCGAGAGCAAATGCTAATGAAAACTACTCAAATATGAGTGGAGGATTCGTGGATGATTCATCCTTTTCGGGTTCAGAAGGCTTTTTTGGTGCTAATGGTGGCGGAGGAGTATCTGCCCCAACATCACAGCCTTATATTATAACAGTAACCAACGGTGGAGCAGCAGCAGTGCCTAGCTTCGCAGTACTTGGCTCATATGAGTTTATCAACAACGCAGGATTTACTGCGGGTGGAGATTTAGTCATTGGTGGTGCGGGTGGTGTTACTATCTCAAGTGGAATTGCGGGAATTACTTACCGTGAAATGCTATATCAATTTATGCAAAACCCATTTAGTGTTGGATTGACTTATTTACAGTCAGCTACCGCTAATCAAGTTTTGGAAACGATTGCTATTAACACAAGAGATGCAAACGGTAACGAAGCACAGAAAACGCTTGTTCCTACTATTGACCCGTATCAGCAACAAAATACAATAATTGCGATGCGTTATGGGTACAGAATTGATGGTTTTACAAAAATCATTATTCAAAATGTATTAGCGGCAGCAGTTGTTAAACTGTACTTCTACCCATCTGATAATATCAATTTAGCTAGAGGATTATCGGGTCGCCCTGTGTCCGAAGCATTTGGTAATCCAGGCATAGTTAAAGCTCAAACAATTAAATTGCAAGGGTAATTTAACGTATGTGTAGTTCACTACACGGAAACTTTAGAAAAGGTGTGTGGTATTATACCTCGCACCTTTTTTTTTAAAATTGAAAATTATGAGAACAGTATATGATTATATAGCCAATAACAACCCACAAGGTGCTAAATCTGTGTGTGAATCGTTTGGTTATACCGTTAATAATCCTAAATCTATGAGCCAAAATTTAAAACATTTGGTGAATGAAGAAGGAGAAGATGCTTTAATATCTTTAATGGATATGCACCCCGATAAAGAAATTATTTTAGAATACTTTTCTAAACCTCAAAAGGTTGAAAAGGAAAAGAGCAGTTGTGGTTGTAAAGACAAAAAAGAAACACCACACTTATTAGAGCATTTTATAAATGCAAGTGGAAGAAATGAAAATAATGAGGCAAGAGCCTTAGCAACAAATACAAATACAATAATCTTTGCATCTGCTTTAGTATTAGCAGTTGCTATAATATTCAAAAACGATAAATAATGGTAAGAAGCGAAAATTTTCACGAGTTACTCGCAATGATAACATCTTCTGACAAAATGGGGGTAATTAACTTTCTAAGAGGTCAAGGGATTAATATCAATAGTAACTCTGATGTAACGGTAGTATATAAAACTTTACTAAACACACTTGTATCATCGGAGATGTTTAAAAACAATTTTATTAATTGGGCTGAAACAAGATATAATGGTAGTAGTAATGCAAGTGGTAATTTTAGTCCTATGCAGACTCAAAGTGGTGGGTTTTCACCAATTAGCACTCAAAATGGAGCAAATCTAAAACAAGATAGATTTTCTAACGTAGGTGGTAGCACTTTTGACCCAATGGGAACACAAAGTGGTGGGTTTTCACCAATTAGCACTCAAAATGGTACTAATTTAAAAGATGACCGATTTGCTAATATGAGCGATGAAGCAATGTCTAATGATAGCTTTGACCCAATGAATACACAAAGTGGTGGATTCACTCCAATAGATACGCAAAATGGCACTAATTTAAAAGGAGATAGATTTCTCAATGCAAGTGGTAATTTTGACCCAATGAATACACAAAGTGGTGGATTTTCACCCATAAGTACCCAAAGTGGTGCAAATCTAAAAGGAGATAGATTTAGTAGCTTTTCTGAATTTACAGATTATTTTAAAGCTGACACACCATATGACCCTAGCGTTGAAGGAAGTGGAAGTGGGATTGGTAATACATTAAGAGGAATTGATATTGGAAAAACAATTACTAGTGGTATTGATTTATGGAAATCAAGCGAAGTAAGTAAAAATGAAAGAGCAAAAATCAATGGAGTAATTAAAGCCAAAGAAATTGAACTTCAAACTGCATTAGCAAATGGTGAGATAACTCAAAAACAATTAGAAACTCAATTAGCAATAGTTAAAGCCCAAAACCAAGCACCTACTTCAAACGTGATTTTATATGTTGTTGGTGGTGTAGTATTATTAGCGGGAATAGGAACTGCTATATTTTTCGCAACCCGTAAAAAATAAAAGATTTGCAAGATGAAGTAGTATTTGATGACCAATTAAACAAATTTGCAGAAGGAGATAGTATTTTTAAAACATCTGATTTGAAATACTATTTATTAACTTTTGCTTTTGTGGGTTTAGGTGCAATTATAATTACAAAATTTCGTAAAAAATGAGTGCAGAAGCAATTAAAAACAATAGAAAGCTAATTAACGGAGATAGCAAAGAACAACTATTAAACAAAACAAAAGGCACTATACAAGGTGCTTTTACGGGTTTAGTAGGGGGTGTGATGTTTGGATATTTTAAAAGTAAAAATATTTATACTACGGGATTCGTTGGTTTATTAATTGGAGGAGTAGTATCGTCAATATTGGTTGGTAATTTCTCAAAAGAAGATTAATATATGGAACATTTGAGATTTAGTGGAACTAGGAAAGATAAAGCAAATAAATTAAGAGTGAATAATGATATTGAACAAAAGGCACTATACGAAAGTAAAATTGAAAGTATAGAAGCAAAAAAGGAAAAAAAAATGCTTTATATAGGAGCGGGAGTAGTTGGAGTTTTGGGAGCAATTATCATTATAATAAAGACAAGAAAAAAATGATAAAAGAAGATATGAATACAGAAATAGACACACAAAACAATAGCACTATTGGTTATCGAATTGGTGCTTCGTTAGGCTTTGCTATTGCCTTGGGTTATGCTTTTAAAGTTAAATCGGGTTTTTGGAAAGGATGGGGATATACAATATTGGGTAGTGTCGCAATAGGAAGTATTGGTTATGGAGTAGGAATGGCAATCCCTAAAAATAGATAATAAGACAAGAAAAAAATGAACTTTAAACATCCACAAGATACAAAAGCATTTTTTATAGGGATATTGGCATCTATGACTGCTGTAATAGTTTGGGATGTAATTAAATACCGACAAAAATTATTAGAGTTTAAAATGAAAGAAATAGATTAAGATTACAACAATTAAAAATAGAATATGAAAAATAAAACTTTGATATATGGAGCGTTAGGGGTTCTTGCTTATTTAGGTTATAAAAAATATAGTCAAAAAGACAAACCCACACAGCCTATTAAAAAAGAGCCAACAGATAATTTGATGGCAGAAGTTGATAGATTAAAAGCATTATTATCACAAGGTAATATTTCTTCATCTGCATTAAATTCGAAAATATCATCTTTAACAAAAGAGATAGCGAAGCGTGAAGCTGATAAGCAAAAACGTCTTGCAGAAATAGAAAGATTACAAGGCTCTAAAAGTGCTGATGACATTTTAAGAAAACGAAATGATGATTTGCAACGTAAAATTGATGAATTAGAAAGGGAAATGGGAATAAAAGATGCTAATAACAAAAGGATTTTATCTGATAAAGAAAAAGAACTTTTAGACCAAATTGCTAAATTAAAAGCATCAATAACAACAAAAGAAGATTTGATTGATACCATAAATGCTAAAAGAAATGCAAAAGTTGAAATGGAAAGATTAAAAACTCTTGAAGATTTTATAGGCGATAGTGATGAAGTTATAGACAAACTAACAAGAACACTTGATGGGATTGATACTTCAACTAAAGCGGGTCAAGAAAGAGCAAAAGTATATATTGCCCTTATTAAAAAGGCAGAAGAAAGAAAACTTAAAAATACTACAAGTAAATCAACTATTATTGAATTAGGCTTGGGTAGAACGGGGTATCAACAATTATTGCCACAAGCAAATTGGACTTTAAATGATTTATTAGACGATTCTAAACATATTCAAATTATTGATAGATTAGGTAAATACGGAGATAAAGCATATTATGAGTTTTATCCAATAGATGCAAACGTAGATTTTAAACAGAAGGGTAATTGGACTTCAATGCTTGTTCACGAAAATCGTGATACGGGGGCTTTATCAAAACCCCTAATTGTTAGTGTGTTAAACCCTACTTCGGAAAAAATGATTTTAGGGCATATATCTCGTAACCCAAAACGTTATGAAGTAAGAATAGGTGGTAAAAGTTTGGATAAAATAGCAAGTTAAAACAATTAAAATAAGAAGATATGGCAAAGAAAATGAACGCATATATGACTGCATTACAAAAAGCCCGTAAAAGCGGTGCAAGTAGCTTTAGTTACAATGGTAAAACATATAAGAAGGCGAAAACTAAAACGGGAATGGTAATTTATAAAGCCAAATAAGATATGAAAAATTTAGTTAAACCAATTTTAATTGGAGTTGCTATTAATTTAGCTTTACCAATGGTAGTTAAACCTTATGCAAATGCTGATGAAATAAAACCTCCAACGGGAAATGCTAAAGACTTAACTTTTAAGGAACAACTTGTGCATATGATGGTTCATCACGGACAAGTGCCTTTATCAAGCAGTATAATTGTAGGAACAATAGTAGGGTTAAGTGTTTTTATATCATCTAAAATTAAAAAATTTTGAAAGGAAAGGCAATTTATTACGCAATTATAGTATTAGGAGTGGGTGCTATCTCTTTTATGTGGAATTACTCTGACAAAGTAAATGAAAAAAGTTTTAGTGATGACCTAGATAGGGCAATAGAAGAAAATAAATTAACTGTAACAAAATAATGGAAAACTTAGGTATTTCAGTAGGAGAGTGGAGCGATAACCAATATGCAAATTTTGGAAGTTCACAACAACGCACACTTATGGCGGGAATCGTAGGGTTTTTACCAAGTTTTAGTACAAGTATTAGGAATAGGGGAGAGTACGGAGATGCAAGAGAGATTAGAAGTCGCAAAGAATCAGCTAAAGTGTTGTTGGATAAAGGTTTTTCAAAAGATGATATTGCTCGTCTATGGAGTAATTATAAATTAGATGTGCAAACTAAGTTTGATAAAGACAAATTTTTAGCTTACGCAGACCGAAAAAGAATTATTGATAAAGCACGAAAGGAAGAAGAAGATAGGCTTTATGAACAAGGAAAAGCAGAAGAAGAACAACAAATAATTAATGATTCAAACCTTTTTCTTACAAATGAAGAACCAACAGAAAACATAACACCAACCACATCCGTACCCACAAAAAAAAGCAATACAAACCTATATATTTATGGTGGTATTGGTTTAGTGGTTATAGTAGGTGCGTTTTTAATATTTAAAAAGTAATAAAATGACAGAGTTATTAGGTAAGTCAGTAGGAGAATGGTCAGCTAACGAAAATGTAAATTTTGGTGGCAGTTCTTTTAATCGAAATACAGATTGCGATGGTTTAATACTAAGAGAATGGACAAAATGTGGACTTAGTTTAAGGGAGTGGCAAAATAGAGCGAAGGCTAATTCAACTCTTAAAGGAAATGGATTAACAAGCGTACAAATTGCAAGGTATTGGAAAAAATTTCAAAACGAGGTTCAGAGTTCTTTTAATAAATCCTTATTTATTGAATATTCTATGAGTGAATATAAAAAAGAATATGATGCTTTAGAAAAAAATAAACCTAAAAATGATATAATTACAGACGAGGTAGTAAATACGCAACCCCCAAATAATACAGACGAACTTATCGGTGATTCATTACCACCCGACACAAACTCTTCCACAATGCTATATATATATGGTGGTATTGGTTTAGTGGTTATAGTGGGTGCGTTTTTAATATTTAAAAAGAAATAATATGAACACAACAAATCCAAACGAAGATTTATTTGCTGATTTTTTTAAAGTTGGTGGCAACACAAATCAATATAATAATTTCACATCTATACCACGAAACCTTGTAAAATCTGATGGAGGGAAATCTTCTCTTACTTTACCTTTGACAGCATTAGCTAAAAAAGGTAAAAAAAAGGGATTTAGTGGGTTGATGTTTAAGAAATTTAGTACCCTTTATGATAGGGTTTCTCAAGACTTTAAATTAACCGATAAAGAAGTAGATGATGCTTGGAGTGATTGGAAGTTAAAAGGTAATAGTACAAAAGATACAAGCACTTTTTATAGGTTTGTTGAAGTTGAAAAAGGAAATACTAAACTACAAGAACAAATAATAAATGATACAAATATATTGAGTGATGATAGCATAGATATTAGTGACGTAGATTTTAGTGAAAAAAAGAAGATTCCATACGTTTACATTGGAATTGGTGTTGTAGCAATAGTTGGTATAACAATATTAATAGTGAAACGATAATAATGCAACAAAGACACAAAAGTTGGGTTAGTAGATTAATTTTAAATTTAGAAAAATGACTGCAAATCAAATGTATAAACAAAGTGGAAGTGGACTTCCATTTAAACAATGGCTAGAACGAGAAAAAACTAAAGGTGTCGTAATACCACAAAAAGGAGTTACAGATGCTTATGCTAATTATGTTGATAATGAAATTAACAACAAAGATTTAGAAGTGGTTGATAATAAAAATAGAATAGTAGGCTTAAATAAACCAATTCTAGTAGTGTCTTTATTATTAATATTAGGAGCAATAGGATATACTTATTATAGAAAAAATAGATGATTTTTAAATTAAATAGCAGATATGAACAGATGACACTTTGCATAAGTGTTCAAACAGCTAGTCCAATTAAGTTACGTCTTAAAGTTGTAGATGCAGAAAAACCACTAACTGTTTTTACTAATAGATATAAAACTGTAAATGGTTCGTATAAGTTTTATGTGAGATTGCCAATGACTCCTAAATCTTTAAATATAATTTTTACTGATGATAACGGTAATGGGGATTTAAAAAATAGATTAAGAGTTAATAATATTGAGAAATTAGGTTTAGAAAAGCGAATGGATGAAGTAGATTTTAACAGCTACTCTGTTGGTGCTTTTGTTAATTTTTCTCAAAGATTTAGTTTTAATGCTTCTTATTTAGACCCAAACACTTATGTAAGTGAAATGGGTAATTATAAAATAGAATATTTACCAACCATAATTGATACTCGAGGTAGAGAATTACCAACTCCCGCAAGAATAAGTAAAAGTTCGGGTAGAATACAAGTATCAAAAAAATTATTTGATGATTATACGGTTGCTATGAGAATGGCTATTTTATTACACGAATTTGCTCATTTTTATTTAAATGAAAATATTGATGATGAAATAGAAGCTGATTTGAATGGTTTGTTAATCTATTTAGGGTTAGGTTATCCAAGAATTGATGGCTATGAAGCGTTTTTAAGAGTATTTGAAACAACTCCAACCCCTCAAAACAAAAACAGATATGATGTAATTAATAATTTCATAACAGAGTTTGATAATAAAAAGTTCGTAATGTACTAAATATAGATATATGTCAAGAGAAATAATAATCAATATACCCAAAAATAATTCAAGCGATAACACTTGGATAACTTGGTATGATGCCTTAAAAAGAAAATTCGGAAGAAAAAAAGCAAATTCTTTATTTACTGCAAATTGGGATGCTCAAGGTGGTGATGGCTCTAGTGCTAATACAACTAATTTAAGACAACATCTTGATAAAGAGGGGAAACTTGATATAAGTGGTGGATTTGGTGGCGAATTAAAAGATAGAGTTTTTGATGTAGCAAACTTTTTCGGTGATTACATATCGGTTGGAAAATATTTAGGTTTGGGAGTGGGTGTAATTTTAGTCGGTGGAATAGGATTATTTGTCTATAACCTTGCAAAAGACCCCGACAAAGCAGTAAGAATTGGAACTGCGGTAGCAACAAGAGGAATGTCAGAAGCAGTACCAAAATAATAAAGATATGACAAGAAAGAATAAAATAATATTATACGGAGGAGTATCGCTATTAACGATAAGTTATATCATTTATAATAAATGGTCTAAAAGCATATTTTATGATGAAGTTCTTAAACGTATTGGGGGTGGTACAATAAACTTTGATAATTTAAAAGTTTGGAATCCAAGTTTTTTAGATAAAGTGAAATCTAGTGGCAGACCTTTTGCAGAATATAAGCAAGATGTTTTAAGAGAAAAATCAATAATTCTTGATGATGCAATAAGTGGGGGGGGAACTGATGAAGAAAGTGTTATTTCTGTATTTAGATTTTTTAAGTCTAAAACGGGTGTGGCACAACTTGTTACGTTTTACAATGCAAAATACAGTAGCGATTTGAAACAAGATTTAATAGGAGATTTAAGCGATGGATATTTAAATCAATTAGGGTCTATAATTAGTAGAAAACCCGATGTAATATATACAAAATGAAAATAGAAAAAACATTATACATAATTGGTGGAACTGTTGGAGGATTAGTTCTTACATACTTTGGTTATAGTATTTGGAAAGCTAATAAAAATAAGGAATTAGCAAAAAGAGGAACAAGCATTAATACGGGCAGTACAACGGGTGGAACAGATAGTAATACACAGTCGTCTGATGAAAGAAAAGAATCAAGGGATAGTTTTCCAATGAGAGCGGGTGCATTTGGTTACAAGGTATCTTTGTTACAGTCGGCTTTAAACAAATTAGGAGCATCTTTAACAGTAGATGGTAAATACGGTCAAAAAACTTATGATGCAGTAGGTGAGTTTGGAGAATTGCCTTGGTATCAATGGAACGCTGTTTGTAATTTACAAATAGTAGAAATGTGTTATTTATCTAAAGATGATTATGAGGATATCTTAGCAGAAGCTACAAAACAAGGTTGGAAAAAAGAACAAGCAAAAGGAATAGCAGAAGAAAAATGGAAAGAGTTTGTTCAAAATGGAGATGATTGGGTATATACTAATTTAAGAATGTAAAATGGCATATTTTAATAAAAATTTATATCCCTATACCTCAAAATGTCAAACTTTAGATGCACAAATTAGTGGATTAAGGTATGATTATGCAGAGGTTCAACAAAAAAGAATGGTTGGAAATAAACAAGCTGTTAGCCAATTTAAAAACGCAAAAGAAATTCAATTTGAAAAACAAAATTGTAGTAAACAACTTGAAGATGCGAGTGTCTATGGAAGTATAGAGATGACACAAAAAGAATTTGCAGAGTTGGAACAAAGAATAATTGGAGAATCAAATAAAAAAAGACAAGTGATGTTAATTTCGGGTTCAGTTTTGCTTCTTATAGGGTTGGTAATATTTATAAAATAATAATTATGGGTTGGTTAAAGGATGTATTTAATCCGAGTGGAGCAGAAAGAGATAGGTATAACGACCTAATGAATAAACAGCGTAAAGAGTATCCTAAACTTACCTATGACTTTGAATCTTGGAAAAAAGTACCACCAACTTTAAAATTAACTCAATGTAATTCTTTAGGCACTAATGTTGAAGTTCTTAGGTTATTAAAAGAGGGTAAAATATCTGATGCAATGTATTCTGATGGTCATAGAGTAGATGAGCGTGGGAAAAAAGTCTATACTGCTTTATATAATGAATACAAAAATGTATATACTCGTAGGTATTGCGACCCTATATTAAATACTGATACAAAGAATAAAGATTTAATAGAGTCAAGACGACAAGCTGATATTTTACAAGCAAGAATTGAAAAAGATACTGAAAAGCAACGTACATTAATAATTGCAGTAGGTGGAGTTGTACTACTTTTAGGAACTGTATTAATATTAAGAAAATTATGACAAATTTAATAGAAGATGTCGGTTTTTCTAATCCAAATAATAATAAAAATTGGAGCAATGTTGAAGGGCAAACATTAAATAAAGATAATAGCTATTTTGGTCAATTAGACCCAAATTGGAGAAGAAACGCTCAAAAAATTATAGATGAGCAAAAAGAAGAAATGATAAGGTTAGAAAATGAAGTTAATTCAGATTCACTACCAAAAGAAGCAATATACTTGGGTTCGGGAATTTTAGTCCTCACCCTAATATTATTAATATATAAATATAAATAACAATTATGGATACAAATTACAACAATGCGTGTGGATGTGAAGGACATTCTAATATGGATGGACAACAACTAAAAGGTTATGGAAAAGATGTCTTGGATACAGTACAAACGGGTGCTATGGACATTTTTGATGTAGTCAAAAGTACGGGTGGCTTTGTGGTAGAAGAAGCTAAAGAAGGCTATGAAGAAATAAAAGAACAAGGGCAGAGATTAGATAATAAAGAACGAATTATCAAATCAATACCAAATTCTTATTTAGTATTTGGAGCAGTAGGATTATTAATTTATAGTTTGATAAAATAATATGCGTAGTATTCTTTTGTTTTTAGGATTAGGTGGAATTGGGTATGGTTTATATAATTACTTTACCAAACAACTTGACCTTGCCTTAGATTGGGATTTTAAAATAAAAGATTTTAACATCAAAAAAATTGATACTAAAGGGGCTGAAATAGACTTAATAGTATCTGTTTTAAATAAATCATCATTTGCATTATTAGTAAAAAACTATGATATAAATATTAAGTATGCGGATACCGTGATTGCAAATGCAATAAATAATAAGCCTTTTACAATACAAGGTGAGTCTTGGTTTGATGTTCCTACCACAGCTATTATCGAGTTTAGTGGTTCTAAGGGTATTCTTGATGATTTAGGATTAGCTTTATTGACTAATAAACCAATATATGTAGATGTGATGGGTGATATGAATGTTCAGTTTGGAAAATTACCAAAGCAAGTTAAGTTTAATGTGAAAGATGTATTAATTAGTAAAAACATAACTAAAGATGTGGGCTTGACAAAGCCAATAGATGGGATAAATAAATTCTTAGATAAATTAGGTATAAAAATATAATTTATTTTATAAAATAAAAATTATCTTTACTATGTTAATTAACATTAAAAAAAACAAGAAAAATGATATACGCAAAGACACAAAAAATTATGAAAACGGGAATCTCAAAGTATTCAAAAGAATATCAGAATACAAATGAGGAAACTCAAATATTAGTACAATCAAACGATGTGGAAAGTGTAAACTATACTATGTGTAGTAAATGGAAACCAAAAAATAAAGTAAGTTTTAAAGATATAATGGATGTAAAGATTGACTTATTAGGTTTTGAAATGATGGCTTCGCCATTTTTAAGAAAAAGCGTGGAGATGTATGCTAAATATTACAAAACAGATAATTCAGATATTAACTTATTTATATTTGAGAAAAAAGATAAATTAGGAATTGCTATTTATGAACAAACAAATTTTAAAGAAGCAATTACATTAGAAAAACAATTTGAACGATTAGGAATTTAATATGGCAACTCGAAAACCAACAACAAATAAGGTTATACACGATGATTTAGGGTGGATTAAAAACAAACTATTAGAAATAGATGTTGATATGAAACTTCTAAAACAAACAGTTATAGGAAATAAAGAATATGGTCAAAAAGGTTTAGTTGAACAAACCAACGAGCATCGAAAATATATTGATTCTGATAAAAATTTGAAAGCTAAATTTATCGGTGGCACTACTGCTGTTGGTGTTATTTGGACTTTATTATTAAAATTTTGGGATAAAATATTTACATAAAAAATAAGTAAAATAAAATTAAAAAATAGATTATGAGTTTATCAGTTTCATTGCCACAAAATATAGGTTCACCAAGAGGGAACTCTTTAGCTGTTTATAAAGATTCAGTAACAAATAAATTTTTTGTTAAAGATATATATGGAAATATTGAAGAATTACCCGTTGGAGGAGGGGGAACACTTACGGGTTCGGGAACTGTTAATACCGTTCCTATTTTTACTACAAGCACAAATCTTGGAGATTCTTCAATTACTGATGATGGAATAGATATTTCGGCAAATAGAAACTTTATTTCCACAAGAGCCTTTGGCTCAAATGATTTTAGTGCTAAAGTAGATGCTGGAGGTGGATTAGGTGCGGGAGAATTAGCATTAGATGTAAAACAAAAAGCATACGTCAGAGCGGGGATGGTTATTTCTCCTTTTCCAACGAGTGTTCAAGTAGATAACAGTTCACTTGTTATTGGTAGTGGTTCTAATGATATAGTTTCGGGTTCAGACCATTGTTTAACAGTAGGGAACGGAAATCAAATAACAGCAGATTCGGATAGGTCGGTTGCTTTTGGTAATACAAATGAAACAAAAAGTTCTGACAACTCTATGAATGTTGGAAATACCAATGTTTTAAAATATTCAAATAGTTCTCATATTATTGGTTCAAATAATAGTATGGGGGGAGATTATTCGGGTGGAACTGCGGGTTTACAAAACTCTTTAATTATTGGTTCAGATAATGACCTTTCAACTGATGATGGTACTCCAACACCTCCAAGTGGTGGGTTAAGTTTTGTTATAGGACACGATAACGACTTACGACATACAGAAAACAACTCATTTTCTTTTGGATATAGTATTAGTAATTTGGTTGGTGGTGTTTATCCTACACATAGAAACGACTTTAACATTGGTGGGGATTTAACCTTAAAAAATCAAACTATGACTTTGGGTTATAGAAATGATACTCAATTATACCCCGCTTTAGACCGAGATAACGGTCTTGGTGAAGTAAAATTTGTTGTAGCTGTTGGAAGTTCCGACAATACAAATGCAAATGCTTTAATAATAACAGAAGGTGGAATAACGAGTAGTGGGGGTGAAGCACAGATTCCACGAATTATATTACCTACTATTGTAGGTTTTAATTTTACGGATGATTCAAATGCAAGTGCAAACGGAATACCATTAGGAGGATTATACCATACTGCGGGAGCATTAAAAATAAGGATAACATAGATAAAGTATATATGATTAATTTGACACAAAAAGAAGTAGAAAGTTTAAGAAACTTTGCAAATGAAATTCCTACTAAATATGGTTTACCAATTTTGCAGTTTTTTATAAACAAAGAACAAGAACAAGAACAAGAAGTATCAAAAAAAGATAAAGTAAAAAAGTAGAATCTAAAAATGATTTTTAATGCCTTAAATGAAGGGTTATTAGATATAAAACTAAAGAAATTGTAGCAAAAGATGAATATAGAAAATCAATTACCCGTACAATTACAGCTTTTAAATAATTTTATTTATCAAAAGCCACAAATAGTAGTTGAACTATTAAAGAAAAATGGTGTTCAAGTTTCAAATAAACCAACTTTACCCGAAATAATTAGAAAGTCATTAGATACAATTAATGATGCTAATGTTGGATTTATTAATGATACAGATAAGGCAATAGCAACAGAAGAAGAAAAAGGTTTTGTTTTTACTGCAATATCTATCGGATTAAGTATAGGGAGTGCAATTATGGGTGCAAGTCAAGCCAAGAAAATGCGTAGAGCATTGCTTAATGCAAAATTAATGGAGTTGGCAGTTAATGAAAAATTAGCTTTTGCTAATATTCAAGCAATGAAAGAAAAAGCTAGAATTGAAATTATGACTAATACTCTTTTAGAATATGGAAAGTCACTTCAAGGCGAAGCTACAAAAAGGCAAAGAGATACGGGTTTATTTGTGGGTATAATGGGTGTTTCACTAGCTATTGTTTATGCTTCAATTCAAATTTTTAAATAAAAAGATATGACAAAAAATAAATACTTAAACGCAAGTGGTATTCCAAGTGGAGGTGGTGGTGGTGTAACTCCAAAAGGAGGTGCAAAATTTGATTTAATATCTGCGGGTGCTAATACAATAATTGGTTTGGTTTCGGGTTCTATATCTGCAAAAAAGAATCGTGAACTACAAGAAAAACTTGCTAAACTATCTTTAAAACAACAAAAGGAATTACAAGAATTATTGTTATCAACTCAATCTGAAACTGATAGATTGACGATAATGTATAAAACTTTTGGGGTTTTAAACAATCAAAAATTACTTGACGAACAAAAAAACAAGCAGTTAATGTTATATTATTTTCTAGGTGGAGGGTCGATATTATTAGTTGCAATGGCAATATACTATAAAGGAAAAAAAAATAAATTATAATTATGAGAGCAACTGTAACAAATGAACAAAAAATTAAATTAGCCCAATTATCAAAGGAATTAAAATTTCAAGAGTTAGAAAACAAATTTGGAAAAACTAGACCCGATTTTTGTGAGGGAAGTGATACACCTTCTCGTAGTTCAGATAGTACACCCGACTATTGGATTGTTTTAAAAGATTTTACTTATAACACCAAAGTAGATAGATATGTTTGTAGTACAAGTAGGATGCAAACAAAAGATTACGTTGTTGACACAAATCTTAAAAAAGGCGATTTACTTGATAGAAATTTTAGATATGAAAATGCGGTACAAACTATGGTCAATAATGGTGTAATTATGAAAGCATCTGAATATAACCCAAATAGTTTAGGTTTTGGCGACCCATTAAAAAATATGAATTGGCTTGTATATGGTCTTATAGCAGTAGCGGGATATTTCGCATATAAAAAGTTTATAAAGTAGGTTATGAGTTTAATAACATTAAAAGATTTAATAGCAAATAAACAAATAAGGGTAAGGGATGTAAAATCTATACCTCAAAGAGAAGTATTGCCTTTAAAACAAGTAAAAACTTTTACTGCATATCTTACTAAAGACATAAGAATACCATCACAAATGCAACGTGATATGGTGGGTGCAAAAACCCTTTATGCAGTTGATTTAGAAAAAGGAGATAAAGTTAGTGTTACTGAATTTTTTGATGGAGAAACATTTTATATGATAAATGGTCAATCTTGGTATTTTAATGAATCAAAAAAGAAAAGAGAGTTAAAAGAAGTTCAAGAAGGTAAAAAAGAAATTCCCAATAACGGATTTTATGGTGGTAGTGGTAGTTCGATGTTTTTTTATCAATATGGTTTAGGTAAAAATCCATCAGCAGAACAAATACAAAAAAAAATTGATGAGCCAATTAAAAGACCTTTTAGTTTTAGTGGGGTTATTAGTTATGGGGGTAATAAAGAAGCTATATTTATTAAAAAAAATGATTTTTCTTTGAATAGAGAAACTGCAATGAATACAAAAACTAAAAAATTAACTCAAAAATCAAAGAAAAATTACCTTATGTATGGTCTTATAGCAGTAGCGGGATATTTCGCATATAAAAAATTTAAAAAGTAGGTTATGAGCCAAAGAGCGGGA
>Ga0209634_1000829_pt1 | contig 23378 bp, 35 predicted proteins | sample LinPmetageLP40_FD_184043 | JGI IMG/M metagenome (GOLD analysis project Ga0209634, IMG submission 184043) | Marine viral communities from the Pacific Ocean - LP-40 (SPAdes) (version 2) | ecosystem: Environmental > Aquatic > Marine > Oceanic | place: Pacific Ocean | collected 2010-08-26 | reverse complement strand
AAGAGTAAAAAAATCACGAAGAACATTTAGTAATGTCAGTGGTGGTTATTTTTCTCCTCCAGGCTACATCAAACTTAACCAATTTAAAGGTGGTGGAGCACACAATAAACATGAGCATCAAAATGGTGGAAGAAGATCTTCAAGAAAAATGAGAGGTGGTCAGTGTGGAAAAAAGGTAGAACCATTTCAAGGTGGCGGAAGAAGTTCTTCAAGAAAAATGAGAGGTGGTTTTGGTAGTTGTGGAGGCAGTAATCATAAACATGAAAAAAATAATAAAAAGGGTGGAAGAAGATCTTCAAGAAAAATGAGAGGTGGTTTTGGTAGTTGTGGAGGCAGTAATCATAAACATGAAAAAAATAATCAAGGGGGTGGAAGAAGATCTTCAAGAAAAATGAGAGGTGGTTTTGGCAGTTGTGGAGGCAGTAATCATAAACATGAAAAAAATAATCAAGGGGGTGGTGGAGCACATAATAAACATAAAGAACACCAAAAGGGAGGTGTTATTAAATTAGAAGAAGAAAACAAATAATTTATTTTTTAAAATTTAGTTCTAAATTTTGATCATATTTTTTAGTTTGAATAAAATTATAATCATTTAATTTATCATTCATTGTATCTTTAATAGATTCTCTATTATTATTTAAAGATTGTCTTTGTGGATTTGCCAATTCTAAATTCATTATAGAATTATTTTTAAGATTGATATCTCTTTCTAGTTGTGTTAAACTAGGATTATCTTCTTTTGAATCCTTTTCGTTAATTTCAAGTGAATTAAGCAAAGTATTAAGAGTATTATAGTCCATTAAATAAACTTTATAAAAGTTTTATCAAAACTAAACGTTTTCGTCAAAGTTTTTCAAAAGTTAAAATAAACGTTTTGTTCGAAGTTTTTCAAAATCTTAAATAAACTTTATAAAAAAATTAATATTATATAATTATATAATGCCTAAAGCAAGCACACACATATTTGGTTCAACACAGCATAAAAAAAATATTCGTAATACAAAACTTGGAAGACGATTTGGTATAAGATGGAAATCAAAAGCAAAAGCAAAAGCAAAAGCAAAAGCAAAAGCAAAAGCAAAAGTAAAAAATTAGAAGCTAAAGCATTAGAAACTAAAAAATTTTTTGAAAAACTTAAAGCTCAAAAAAATTCTAAACTTCAGATAGAAGCTGATGCTAGAAGACGGCGCCGTGAGGAAAATAAATTATTTTTAGAACAATTTAAAAAAAAAAACTAAATCTAAAAAATATAGGTAAATAAAAATAAAATTGAAAAAAAATATTATGTTAATTTATAATTAAATCATGTGGAGAATAGTAGGGTTACCTTGGCCATCTAGTAGAATGATACCATTAAAAACAAAAAATATAGTATCTGCTTTAAAAGTACCAAAAAAAACAGTAAACACATTAAAAGATAAAACTAAAAAATATGATAAAGAATTAGGTGTTGAGTTTCCTAGTAGTAGATTTAATTAATTCTTTTAATTCTATTATTTCCTTTTTTAGATCTTCTTTATCTAAAAATACAAAATCATCTTCTTCTTTTTTATATTCAATTGCATAATTACTTTTATAAATATATACAACACCATTCCATAAATTACTTGTAGTCCACCATAACATACCTAATGAAAAATCTAATATATAATACCCACAATAGAATAATAGCATATTATAATAAAACAAATTTTTATTTTAAGTATATTTTTTTGGATGAATCCAAGTTTGTGATATAAATTTAGTTCCATTTAATATGTGTTTTGCTTCATGACTAGTTCTATTATCTTTTTCTAAATTTTTATTTACATTAGTCCAAATTAATGCTCTACCTAATTTAGGTTTTACATCATATTTAAGTTGATCAAATGAAGTGGCACCTCCATCTAAATTATGAGATTCAAAATCTGATAAATATATTAAACATGTTATTATTCTTGGACCAATTTTATTAAAAGTATCAGGATTTGATTCTTTATCTATATAATCATGGTGTATTTTAAAAAATCCACCTTTATAATATTTAGTTAATGTCATATCTTCATAATTTTGTTTTGGAATAGAAGAAACTGATTCTATCCTATTTTGAATTTTTTTAACAATATTTATATTTAAACAATCTTTATTACAATCATATGAATAACTATTTCTATACTCTTTATTATCACCACCTTGTAAATTACTAAGTTTCCATTCTTCAGGTAATTCTCTTAATTCTTTACATTCTTCATGTGTTAAAAATGAATCTAAAGTTATAATCCATGGATCATTATCAACTAAAACTGGAGTATATTTTTTAAATTTATCATTTGTCATTATATTATTAAAAATTTTATCTATACTTACTTTAGTTTTTTTTCTATTTAATATAATTAAACAAAAAATAAGTATAATAAATATAAATAATAATAAACAAATTAATATTTTATTGTTTTTCATATTATATACAAAATATTTTAAAAAACAATAAAATATTAATTTGTTTATTATAATTATTATATTTACATATGCTTCGTATTAACGGAGGCGAAGTACAAGATGGAGCGTCGACTCCTTTTGTATATTGTAGTCAGATAGAGTACGTCCATCTTCAAGTTGTTTACCGGCAAAAATGAGTCTTTGTTGATCTGGTGGAATTCCTTCTTTATCTTGTATTTTGGCTTTTACATTTTCAATAGAATCACTTGGTTCTACTTCAAGTGTAATTGTTTTTCCAGTTAGGGTTTTCACGAATATTTGCATCTTTATACAAATAATAAATATTATTATTTTTAAATCAATTTTATAAATTTAAATTGCGTTTGTAAAAACAATAAAAAATGAATAAATACTATAATGGAATCTAGGGGTATTAGATATAAATTTAAAAAATTGTCTCCAATGAATATAAAGAAATTAAATAAAAATATTCAAAATTATTTTATTAAATTGGATACAAATTGGTATAATTTGATTGATTTATATGACGCTATAAATACAAGTAAAATAAATCCACAAACAAATGAACTATTTAAACAAAAAGAAATACAAAAAATATTAAAATTATATAAGGAATTAATAGAAATAGAACCTAAATTTAATAGTGATAATAATGAAAATAATGAAAAATTATTAACAGATTATATAGATTTATTTGAATCTCAATTAAATGAGTTATATTCTAAACAGGAAGAAATATATGCGTTAACACAAACTCATCAACATGAAATAGAAAAAATTAATAAAAAATTATCTTAATAATTTTCTAATATTTATATAATTTTTTTTAGATTTATGTTTCATTCCTTTGAACAATTTATTTAATTCTATATTATTTAATTTATTTTTTTTGGATTTTGTTGTTTTACAACAACTTTTATTTTTACAACCCTTTTTACAACTTTTATTTTTACAACCTTTTTTAGAACATTTATAATTTTTAGATTGTTTATGACTTCTTTTATTATTTAAAGGTTTTAAATGTTTTAAAATAGTGTTCATGATGTCCTCTGAATTTCGCATTCCTTGATGTTCTGCGACTTCTTTACCTCTTCGTATCATAACAATTTTAGGAAATCCCATTACATTTTTACCTAATCCACCATCAACATGATCTTTAAAATCATCCCGAACTTTAACAACTCCTATATTTTTTCTTTTACAACTTTGTTCTACTTTGGACCATTCATTTTCCATCGCTTTACAATGTCCACACCAATTAGCATAAAACCACATAGCAAAATCTTTATTTTTTAATTTAGTGTTTAAACTATGTAAACTAGCCATATTATCAACGTTCATTTTATAATAAACGCATAGAAAATAAATTTATTTAGATTTGTTTAATTTATCGTAAATTACGTTATAATCATAAGCATTTACATAATGATAACCAACTACACATGGTTTATATCCTCTTCCACAACAATTATATGTATTAGTATTATGATTGAATAATCTATTATGATGTTTACATGATGTTTTTGTATTTTCTTTTATTTTATATCCTACACTACAATTTACACATTTAAAAACATAATTATTTACATCATTTACATCATTTATATTATTTACATCATTTATATTATTTATGGTATTTACATCATTTATATTATTTATGGTATTTAATTTACGTTCTTTAATATCGTCAATAATCCATTTAGGAGCACACCACATATCAGCCAAATGTTCAAGATAATCTAATGAAACATCTTTATGAATAGTTAATTTATTAAATTTAATACTATCAAAAATGGATAATACTGCTGCTTTATCTTCCCATAATGTATATGATTCTTCTTCTGAAAAATTAATTAAACTTGATAAAAACCAGTCAATATTTAGATAATTTTCATAATATTTTTTGGGAATAATAAGATTGCCATCTCTTAAATTTAAAATAATAGACATAATTTAAATATTATAAAAATAAATTTTTAAGTTTCAATTTTAATTGTTTATTTTATAAATTTAAATTAAAAAAAAATTTTATGGAATGTTTCCAAAAAAAGGAGTCGCTAAAAAAATTAAATAAATTTTAATCATAATTATAATAAGTTAATATTATAATTATGATTAAACTCATTTTGTTTTGTTAATAATTTAATAATTTTTTGAAGTTTAGTATTAACATTTCCTTTATTATTAAAACACTTTGTATTAGTTTCTTCTATTTCTAAATCATCAGATTCTTCTTCTTCTTCAAAATCACTAAAATTTAATGGACTATTTTTATCTGTAACTATATCTTTATTTCCATTATAATTATACATATACAATGAACTAAATTTATCACCAGTTTTATAAATAATACCTACATTATATGTATTATTATTTGGAATATTTTTAATATGATATTCTAATAATGTATCAGTATTATCATATAAATATACATTATATTTATTAGAACTTTTAGAAAATAATAAAATATAATACCTATCAACAGTATCATATGGTTTTATCCAAGTTAATTTTATACCTTTATTTCCTCCAGTTGCTTTTAAAGTAGAGCATGCAGGAAGACTATCTTGAAATTTCTCTTTGGTCTTTAAAAATAAAACAATAAGACATATTATTATACATACTATTAAAAGTAATTGTATCATTAATATATAAATATATAAAAAATAATATTAAAACTAATTAAAATGTATCAAGTTCATTATCATAGCATAATTTCCATACATTTAATTGACTAATTCTTCCAGGTCTCTGACCTCTACCTATAATTTGTGTAGTGCGATCTTTTTTCATTGAATGATACAATACAATATCAGTAGAATTTTGTAAATTAATACCATTAGCACAATGATTGGCATTAAGAAGTAATACATCTATTTTATCATGACTTTCATAATCTTTAAATAATCTTATAGTTTTATTTGTAGTATTTGTAGTTCCAGTTACATAAGAGTATTTAATATTTTTAGTTTCTAAATAATCTTCAATATCATTAAAAGAATTATTATATTCTGAAAAAATTAACATTTTAAATTTGGGATTTTTGATTTGCTTATCAATAATTTTTTTTAGATTTATAAGTTTACTAAATAAATTATCCTCTTCTTTTTTTGGTTGCGGTTCATTTGTTGCTATAATTAATGAATTGAAGTCAATGGATGCTCTACAAAATGGACATTGTTTTTTCTGGTGAAGCCATGTAGAAATACATTCAAAACAATATTTAGTATTACAACATGGTGAAATAGTTGTATTATTAACTTCATCATAACAAATAGAACAAACATTACTACTATTTAATTTTTCTTGAATAGATGATATTTTATTTTTAACATCTTCAACTTTTTGATACATATTTTTAATACTTTCTTCTTTTGCTTTTTTACTGCTAAATGTCATTTTAGATTTCATTTCTATTTCAATCATTAAATTTTTTAATTTAATTTCTAAATCTTTTGTAACTCCTTTAATAATATCATTTTCAGTATATTTTTTACAATCTACTTTCTCAATTGCCCCTTTTAAATCACCAGCATTAATATGATTAATGATTTGTTGAGAAACATTTTTATTTAATACTTTAAGATAATATGGCATTTTACAATTAATAATATGTTCTTTATAATCTTGTAAATTAAAAGCTTTTCTAATAAAGTCATCAGAATTTCTTAAAACTAAATATTTTTTATAAGCATTTGGAAACTGAACAATATTTAACATAGTATTTTTAATAAAACCTGAGTTAGTTAACCCAGACTCTATAAATCTTATAGTAAACCCTCCACTATAATTATAATAATTTGATATGGTTCCTTCCTCATTTTTCCAAACAATTTTAGAATATGGATTTAATAATGTATTAAATGAGGAAGAAACAAACCAAATAAATGATGCATTAATATAATGTGTATTTGTAATTTTTAGTATCTCAGCTTCATCAAAAATATATCGTGAGAATTGATTGCTAGAATTCCAATACGGAAGATTTAATTTTATAAAATCATTAAAACGGGTATTTGTAATAAGTATAATTTTAGCATTAAATGTTTTACTTTTTTCTTCAGTAGTAAAATAGTCCTTAAAATTATTTAATGCTTTATTTGTATTTATTCCAAAATAGGGTAAATCTGTAAATTTTTCAATAGTATCTTTCCATTGCTTAAATATAATATGTGGAATAACAATAATATTATAAGGTTGAATATTTACTTCATTTAATGATATTTCACTACAAGTGACCAATCCTTTATGAATAAGATTAGGTAATTTATTTTCTAATACATTTTGTTTAGAAATAATAGATAAAATAGTAATAGTCTTACCACTTCCTACAGTATCTCCAATAATACCAAATTTACTTTTTATTTCACTATTTGTATTTTGTTCTTGATTAGTTATAAGAATAGGATTAATACTTGACTCTTCCAGTTCTCTACATTTTTTTAGTAATGCCAATTGATGAACTTTCAATGTTAACTTAATATCTTTAGGTTGTGTGTCTTTAGGAAAAGAATCATCTAAAACAATTGAATTCATTCTTAATAATCTTATAAAAAAAAAATATGAATCAATTTTATTCAATTCAGTTTTAATATTATTCTGGTTCATTAAGTAATTCTTCTAATAACTCGCTGTTATTAAGGTCTTTATTTTTTTTGCTATATATAAAATCACTACCTAAAAAAAATAATATACCTAAAACATAGTATACTAGTAAAATATAGTAATACATATATTTTTTAAGTAATTTGTTTATAAGTATAAAAAAAATATAAATACATTAAAATATGAATATTATAGAAAAAAAATTAGATGCCTATGAAATAGCTGAAAATGTATATAATGATACAATTATTTCACCAAATGATATTATAACAATAGAAGGTTGTGATTTAAAAGGGTATTTTGAGATGTTAATCATTATTTTTATGGAAGGTATGTTTAAATTTTGTAGATATGCTATAAATGAGAATAATAAGTTTAATTTAAATGCCTTAAAAGAAAATGATATTCTCAAAATTAATAGTTATTTTAAAAAAATAAATATTAGAATGACATTTAGAATATTTGATAATAATGAATGGAATGTAAATTATATTGATAAATATAAATCATATGATAAAATAGAAATAAATAGTGCTACTAAATTAGAAGAGTTATATGCTATATTTTATGTTTTTCCTAATGTATATTTAGTTAATTTCACTAATAAAACTGAATAAAACTGAATAAAATTGAAATCAAAATTTCAATATTTGTATGCTTAAAAAAAGATACTATGTATTTCTATATTTACAATGGAGTAATTTATACATTAGATCATCAATTAAAAATAGCAGATTTCAAAACATATCTTTTAGCAAATACATTCAAAAAAAAAAATTATTTTGTAGATAATATTAAAATTTCATATGATATTCAAGATAAAACGTATATACCTTATGAAAAAGATATATTGAATCCTTATATACTATATAATATTTCAATCGTTCCAATTGATTGTGAAAAACATCTAAATTAATAGTATATGATATATTATCCAATAATTTTATTAGTATTGATTATACTAATTATATATTTTTATATATACATCCAATATAATTTAACGTATGTACCTCCACCAACTATAACTACCAAATCTATACAAACATGTGATTTAGGTTTTGTAAAATCCCAAGATCAAATAAATCTTGATTATATAGCACCTGATATAGATTATGGTATGATTAATTATTATAAAATATTTGATTAGAATTATTTTTTAATACATAAATAAATGAAAAGTGTTAAAATGAATATGAATTATGTTAATTCAATATTACTAGTTGTTGTATTAGTATTAGTTATAATGTGTTGTATGAATAAAAATAATGATGGATTTAAGTGTATTGGAAGGAGAAATTTTGAAAATAAAATGGCAAATGAATTAAGAAATAAATTCATGAAAAGATAAATATATCTATTTTTTGATTAATTGATGAATAATCACATTTTTTATTATTTCTATTATTTTCTACAATATCAAGTAATTTTTCTTTAATATTATTTAATAAATTTATTTTTTTATTATATTGAATTAATGTGTTCAAATTATATTTACTATTAAATGCCATTGTATTTAATGTAATAGATTTAAGTGAATAATATAAATTAGTGTAATATAGTTCATTATTTAATTGAGTATCATGTATTAATTTTATAGTATAAAATATTTCATTATATAAATGTTTATCATCAATTACAAGTAAATATCCATTATTTTTAATAATTGGACTATCTATTTTATTTACACCACTTATACTATCTATTTTATACCATATTCCATTTATCTTTTTATTTAACCAAACATGACCTTTGTTAAATTCAAAATAACACCACAATGTCTGAATTAATTTATTGTATCTATCAATATCTATATGATTTCTTATACCATTATATGAGTTTATAGGTATTAAAAAAATATATTTATTGTCTAACCTATCTAGAATATAGCTTATAATACAGCGTCCCTCAGAAAATCCATCCATACCTTGGGTTTTAAGTCCTTTCATTAGTTCATCATATTCACTACAATACTTGACGAAATCAGATTGATCTAATTTTTTAAATCCAAAATAGGCATTTATTGAATGAAGACGACATAAATCACCTTGTTGTCTTTCACAATAAATATTAGAATTCATACTCTAAATAAAGTAAATGTAAATATATTAATAATTTAACTTAAACTATCATTTATTTGTAAAAAGTATTTACTTGATTATTAACACGAACAAAAGTAGCGCATTTACTTATATCTTTTAATTTACTAGCACCAATATAAGTACATGTGCTTCTCATACCTCCTAATATATTTTGAATCGTATTTTCTACACTTCCTTTATAAGGCACTTTCACTGTTTTTCCTTCCGATGATCTATATTTTGCTACACCACCATGATGCTTATTCATCGCTGTTTCCGAAGACATGCCATAAAATAACTTATATTTTTTACCATCTTCTTCTACAATATCACCTGGACATTCATCATGTCCAGCCAACATACTCCCAATCATAACAAAATCAGCACCACCGCCAATAGCTTTACTTACATCACCAGGATGACAAATACCACCATCACTAACAATCATACCATTTAGACCATGAGCAGCATCACTACATTCTAAAACAGCACTAAATTGTGGTAATCCAACACCAGTTTGAAGACGTGTAGTGCAAACTGCTCCACTACCTATACCAACTTTAATAATATCAACACAACCAGATATAATAAGTTCTTCTACTATTTCGCGTGTAACAACATTACCAGCAATAAGGGTTATATTAGGAAAATCCTTTCTAACTTTTTTACAAAAATCAATAAGTTTAAACATATATCCATTTGCGACATCAATACAAATAAATTTAACATTAATATTATGTGCTTTTAAAACATGAATATTATCAGATAAAATAGTGTAATCTTTATCTAAAATACCAGTGCTTAAAATAAAATAATTTGGATCATATCCTTCATCACACGCTTTAATAATATCATTAACATCAATATATTTATGGAAACAAGTTAAACATTTATATTTAGATAATGCTTTAAACATTTCAACATTAGAAATAGTGTCCATATTACTAGATATAATTGGAACACCAGTCCAACTTTGTTTACTATGTTTAAATGTAAATTTTTTTTCAAGTGATACTTCACTCCTAGAACTTAATGTAGACCTTTTAGGTCTAAATAGAACATCACTAAAATCTAATTTAATATCGTTTTCAATTTTCATATTATAAATAATAGTGTAATTATCTTTAACTATTTTTTTAAAAATCTAATTAAAGTAATCAATATAAATATAAATAAGAATTATGGAAAAAAACATTGAGGAATTAAAAAAACATGGAGTAACTATATTAAAATCAATATATACAAAAAAAAATATAGAAGATTTAAAAGCAACTGCTTTATTTATAGAAACTGATGTTAACACAAGTTTAAATTCTGATACTATTAATTCATATAACTATAATTATTATTCATTATTTGATAAAGAATATACTCATGAAAAAAAGGCATATAAGTTACCTAAATATAATATTATTGAAGTTGCTAAAGGAAGATTAGATATAGGTATTGATAATGAAGATATTTATTTACATATACATTTAAAAATAAAATCTATTATTCATCATTTTTTTACAAAACATTATGAAAGTCATATGGGAATATTAACATCTAATTCTAGTTCAGATAATGGATTGTGGCATAGGGATGTTGTAAATATTTGTGGAGAGTCGGATAAAAATGGAAATTACGATGATTCAAAAATGGTTCATGATTTTGAGCCATTTTATTTTAATATATTAATACCTTTAGTGCCATTAAATAAAGATAATGGGTCTATAGAATTTATATTAGGTTCACATAACAAAACTTATAGTGAATTAAATGAAAAAAGAGGTATTCAATATAATACAGATATAGGAGATATTATAATATTTGATGGGCGTATATTTCATAGAGGAAGAGAAAATAAAACAAATATACCTAGAACACTAATATATAATGTATATCATAGGAGTTGGTATAATGATAATTAATGTAAATTTATTCTATTTTTCTGTTTTATTTACTTTTTCTACTTGTTGTTTAATTTGTGTATTTTGTTTAATTAATTCTAGATGTCTCATACCTTTAGATGTATATTTACCATATTTATCAAATGTTTTTTTTTGTTTATCTGCGCCTTTTTTTCTAGTATATGTTTCATTATTTTTTCCCATGATTTAGTATTAAATAGAACAAATGTTTTAAATCAATTTTTAAGTTTATCACAACATTTTTTACAAATATGTGAATGTTTACATTTAGATAAATAAATTTCTATATTTTCATCGGCACATATAATACATTTATTATCAGACCCTTTTATCTCCATAATTTCTTCGGAGGTATTAACTGTTCTACAAAATGGACATTCAATACTATAATCCTCATTATCATCACTATTTGAATTATATTCATCTGTTTTATCACTATAATTTAGTAAAAATGAGTTTAAAATAGGTGTATCATCTGTAGAAGGACCATATTGACCATGACTATCTTGATGCATAAATAATGATTTCATATCAGATCTAATATATACATAACATCCCATACCAGCATAAAAAGCAATATAGCAATTACTATTTATAGGGGTAGTTAAAAATTGAATAATTTTAGATTTATCTAAACCAAATCTATCACAATGATTATCAATAGATTGGATAATACATTCGGATTCAGCATGTCTTCTACCACAATTTATACAATGGTGTCCGTCATTAGTATGAGTTGTTTTAGAATAACAATTATGTATAGAACATTGATTAGATATAGGTAAAACATCATTATAATATTTTTTTAAAACATCTATTAATTTAGGATTATTACATTCAATTTGACCATGACCTTTATTATTACAAGTGCCACATATATGTTCTTTGGTGACATGTGAATGCGGGAACCTACAATGTAACACTTTACAATACATGTAAAATATATATTAAGTAAGATGTATAAATCAATTTTAAAATAATATATTTACCCTTGAAGATTTAAAATGAACATAAAAATTGATTCAAATTAATTATTCATTTTAATACTAGATAAAGATGCCTTTAGAAGAAAATAACCCAAAAAAGAACTTGTTGATTAATAAAAATGAAAAAATTATTAAAAATAAAGGAACTGGTGCGGGTGGTTCAAATACTAATAAACACGGTCTTCTATATGAAAAAAAAACTGATTTAGATGATAGAATAACAATATTAGAACAAAATAAAACTTCAAGTAAAATAAAATTTAATAATTTTGAAAAGATTTTTATAAAAACGAGACAAGCTAATTTGTTTAAATATATGAAAGATAAAATAAATACAGATATAGAAAAAGCACATGGATGTAAAAATCCTGATGAATGTTATATTGATGAAGAATTAAAAAATATATTTATATTTGAAAAAAAGTTCCAACAATGTAATGGTTCAGTTTGTGAGAAAATACAAACACCAGATTTTAAATTATGGCAATATTCACGAACATTTCCCAATTATAATATAATCTATATATTTTGTCTATCTGATTGGTTTAAAAAAAATTGTAAAGCTGAATTACAATATTTAGATTTTAAGAATATTCCTTACTTTTGGGGTAATAGCAATGTATATAAAGATGATATTATAAACTTTCTAATTAATTATAAATGATTACTTCAGTTGTAGTAGAACCTGGTTTTTTAGGATTAATTGCCCTCCTTGCTATAATATCATCACAATTATAATCTTTAAAATTATCAGTGACTAACTTTACTTTTGCATTACTCATAACAAACTTTATATTTTCCAATTTTTTTATTTCACTAAATAGTTGCTTGTGCATTTCTAAATTAAATCCATTTTGTACATAACCTACAAATGAGTTAGCATTTTCAGGAGCATATGGAGGATCTAAATATACAAAATCATTATCTTTAACATTTTTAATGGATTCTGTAAAACTACAATTTTTAAATTCAACATCTTTTATCAAATCACTAATATAATTTAAATCTGTTTCAGTTATTATTGTAGGTGTTTTTTTATAATGTCCATATGGCACATTATATCCATTAGGTCCTTCACGGTACATTCCCCGAAAACAAGTCTTATTTATAAACATAAATAGAGCAGAACATTCAATAGTATTTTTATCTATATTATTGTATTTTTTTCTTATCCAATAATAATAACTTTCTTTTGAAGTTTTTGCTTCTTCAATAGAATTAGGTTTCTTATTAATTATAGAACCCTTTATACTATCGTATTCATTAATATAGAAATTAATAATTTTATATAATTCTTCTTTATTATTTTGAATATTTTTATAAACATTAATAAGAATACTATTAATATCATAAGCATAAATTTTATTTTTAATTACAATTTTATTTTGTTTTTGTAATGATAAAACAGCTAATAAAACACTACCACCTCCTAAAAATAGTTCATGATAATTATTCATTTCGTTAGGAAGTTTTGAAATAATGTTATTAATAATTTGTGTTTTACCCCCTACCCATTTTAAAAATGGTTTTTGTAGTTTTATTTCAGTCATTATGAACTTTGTATTATTTATTGCTTCATTTTTAATAATCAATTTTTTATTTTTTATTTTTTCTTCAAAGGTTTTATTTACATGTGTATTAATTTTATTAGTATTAATTTTACAACTATATTTAACCATTTTCATTATATTTTGTTAAGAATATTTTATTTAAAATCAATTTTAAAATATATATATTTATTAGTTTAAATTCACTTACTAAGTAAAGTATCAAGTCTTTTAGTAATATCAATATCATTTAGATCTGAGTTTATAATTTTTAAATTATCTTGTAATAAGCGAAATTTTACTAAAACATTCACTTCTTTTAAATCTTTATAATAGGGTTTATTTATCATAAATTTAATTAATTCTTTTGTTTTTATGTCATTAATATCATGCTTTTCATATTCATCCATTTTAGAACTTAATTCTTTTGGATCAAAATTTTTATCTTGTATTGTTTCTTTAAATATATCTAGAAATTTTAGATTTATTTCTTTTTGTGTTTTGAAATTCATATATTATTAAAATAATATTTATTTAAGTTTTTTTAAAATTTTTTTTTTGGGATCCCCCCCCCCCCTTCAAAAAAAAAAGAAATCCATTGTTTTTTTAATATTTCCTTATAAATTTTAAATTTTAATATATAGATTCAAACCATAAAATATAAGAAAAAAATACTGAAAAAATAAAAACAATGAAAAACAATGAAAAACAATGAAAAACAATGAAAAAACAATGAAAAAACAATGAAAAAACAATTTAAAGTTTATAAAATAAATATTTTATTATAATATATGGTATACTATGAGTGTAAACTCTGTAATTTTTCTACAAATTTAAAAGGAAATTACAAACAACACCTTAATTCTAAGAAACATTTTAACAATACAACCAATTCTCTTATACCTATGGTAAAGACCCAAAAAGACCCAAAAAAGACCCAAAAAGACCCAAAAAAGACCCAAAAAGACCCAGTTTTTTTATGTGATTTTTGTGAATCTAAATTTTCATCTTATGCTCATAAACGTCGCCATGAATTACATAGATGTAAAGAAGTTGCCTCGTTAAAAGACAAAAAAATTAAAACATTAGAAAAAGAGAAAAAAAAGTTAGAAAAACAGATTGAAAAAATGATAGATAAAGTTGGAACTGTTAATAATACAACAAATCATAACACTCAAAATATTATAGTTGTAAATAATTATGGAAAAGAAAATACAGATTATTTAACATTTGAAAAAATTAAGAATTTATTAGATAGACCCTATGATAGTGTTCAAGAATTGATAAAAATGCTACATTTTGATGTAAATCATCCAGAGAATCATAATGTTAAAATAACAAATAAGAAAGAACCTTATGCTTTAGTATGGAATAATCCAATATGGGAACTAAGAAAGAAAAAAAGTGTAGTAAAAGATTTAGTTGACAAAGGATATATGATGATTGATGGAACTCATGATAATATAGATAAAACAAATACTAAATTTATTAAATTTCAAGATAATTTTGAAGATGATACAACTAATATAAAAGGTAAAATAGAAGAAGAAACTGAAATAGTTATAATCAATGAGTCAAAAAAAATAGAATAATTATGATTTAAAGATGCTTCTTAAATATGATTATCATTTATAAAATGAATTATTATGTATAAGATAAGTTATCTAATCCTACATCATAACAATAGTCACAAACCCAAGGATTATTTTCAAATTTTTTTAATATATATGTATCTTTTTTGAGAAGAAGTTTAGATGAATTGTATTCATTTGAATAAACATAATGTTTATAACATCCTAAACATTTTTTTTTTTGTAATATTTTTTTACTTCTATTTAGATTCCAATTTACATTAACAGTATTACAATGCGTGTATATACTATAAAATAATCTTCCATTTTGCCGAGGTATAAAATAACCTGGATCATTAAAATTTACATAAGAAGCATTATTATGAATTTTAAAATATTTATATTTATTTACCATAATATCTTTTAAAGAATCATCATACCCATATTTATAATAATGTTTTTTTACAAATTTACTAAATGATAATGTTTGTAAATCTTCAAAATATTTTATTTTGGTTTCATTTAATAATATAGAAACGAGAGGATGAGATAATCCATTAAATTCATATAAAATTTTGACTATTAATTCATCTGGTAAGTTGCCATTAAAAGAAAGTAATTCCCATACTAAACTAATTATATGAGACATTTATCAATATAAATATAAAATAAATAAATATCAATTTTAATAATTATTTTTATTTTTTTTAAGTTTCCAATCAACATAATTTTTAGTTTCAATAGAATTGTTATCATTCAATGTATTATAATATAATCTACCAAATTGTCTAGGAATAAAGTATCCAGGATTCGTGTAATGAACGTATGATTTACATTCTCTAAAATAGAAACATTGTTTATTATTTATGTAATTAATAATATCAATATTAAATAGATTACTATATTTTTCTTGATTTAGATAGAATTTATAAATGGATTTACTAAAAGGAAGTTTTTGTAATTCTTCATAATAATTTATTTTAGTGTGATCGAGTAATATATTTACGATAGGATGTCTAAGTCCAGAATATTGATATAATATTTTTACAATCAATTCATCTGGTAAACCGCTAATATTAGACAATAAATACCAACAAAGAGATAGTGTATTCATAATTAGAATTACTTTATTACAAAATTAATTAAATTAAAATCAATTTTATTATATCTACGTTATTCTAGGAGGTCCAACACATTTATGTAATGAATACATTTGACATAGATTTTTATTACCTATACATCTATTCATATGATCAACAAAACAATTATCTGATATTTTATATAAATTAGTTCTAGGTAAAAATGTATTACTAAATATTCCGTCTATATAATTTCTATAATTAGAATATAGTGAATGTTCTAATTTTACATTAAAGTGTTCTTTATTATATAAATGTAAAATTAGTAAAGTAATAATAAAAATAAATAATAAAATAATAATCATATAAAATATAATTATAAAATAAAAAAAAAGTAGTTCTGTACTGGACTCGAACCAGTGACCTTTTGCGTGTAAAGCAAACGTGATAACCATCTACACTAACAGAACAAAATGGCGATTATAACAGGATTCGAACCTGCGCGGGTAGAACCCAATGGATTAGCAGTCCATCGCCTTAACCACTCGGCCATATAATCTTAGCTACGATATCGACAGGATTTGAACCTGCGCGGGTAGAACCCAATGGATTTCAAGTCCATCTCCTTAACCACTCGGACACGATATCTAACTATATTAATGTAATGTTTTATTTTTAAGTAATTTATAATTAATATATAATTTATATATATATATGAAAAAAGGATTTTGTATTCATTACATGGCTCATAGAGGCATAGGTAAAATAGTTAAAGAATCTAATGATTGGAAAAAGGAAGATATAGAAATGAAACAAGGGAAATATGATATTTATTGTCATGGTTGTGGACCAGATATGAAAACAGCAACTAAACATTATAATATTGCTATGGAAAAAAAAAAAAAAGAAGAAAAATTATTAAGAGAACAAAGGAAAAAAGTAAGGAATAGTAAAAAAAGTAACAAAAAGAAAAATCCAAGAAAAAAAAAAACAAAAAAAAAAAATAATTCATTTGGTGATTGGTTAAGTAATTTATTTTAAACATTTGTTTTATCGATAGCATTTTTAAGTATTTTATTTAGTGGTGTATCGGGTATCCAAGTATTCCAATTATCATAATGTTTATGGATTTTATCAATAAAATCTTTATTATTGTCATCTATAAAAGAAATATCAATTCTTTTAAATTCATCTATTTTATCATCAGGTATAATAATACTATTTAATTCATCTTCATCTTCACATGATTCATCATCACTACTATCTAATGATTCAATATATTGATGATAATCTTCAGTTGCTTGTTTAATATCATCTAATATAGTTGATCTATTTAAGAATTCAAATACTTCATATTTTAAAGCATATTGTATATCTAATTTAGAAACACCATTTCTACCACAATATGTAACATATTTTGATGCTGTTGTAATAGCATTACTAATAAATAGAGATAATAGAATTTCAATATTTTCAATATCTTCATTTGTCAATGACGGTTTAGATACACTACTATTTCCTAATCCTGATTTCATAAAACTGTAGTCACTCATAGTATAATTATATGTATAAAATAAATTTTAAATCAATTTTGAATAAATATATAGAATATTATAAAATTGAATAAATTATTTAAGTATATTATGTAATAAAATGTTATTATGGAAAATTTAAAATCTAATCCAGAAAAATATGCTTATAAAGCTCCTATATCTAATTTAGAAAAAATATTAACTATAGCATCACAAAAATATTATAGTGAAGATGAACCTATTATAAGTGATCAAGTATATGATATAGTCTTAGAAATATTACAAGAACGTGATCCTAATAATAAAATTTTGAATAATATAGGATTTAAATCAACTAATGATAAAATTAAACTCCCATATTTTATGGGAAGTATGAATAAAATAAAAACCAAAGATGGTGTAAAAACATGGATTACTAAATATAATACTCATTCTAAATTTATAATTAGTGATAAATTAGATGGTATATCAGCATTATATACTAATAATAAATTATATACACGAGGTAATGGAGAATATGGAAGAGATATAAGTAGTATTATAAAATATTTAGGTATTCCTAAATTAGATAATGTAGTATTAAGGGGTGAACTTATTATATCCAAAGAAAACTTTGATAAAAATAGAGGAGAATATACTTCTGCTAGAAGTATGGTAAATGGTTTAATTGCGTTAAAATATGGGAATGATTTATTAAGTATATTAGATTTTGTAGTATTTGAAGTAATAGAACCTAAATTGCCTCCATATGATCAATTAGAATATATAAAACAAAAAGGTTTCAAAGTTCCAAATTATAAAATGGTAGATTATGGTCATATTATATACTGGAATAGTGATGAAGATAATTTTTTAAAGAAAACATTGAAGAATTTTAAGATTGATAGTAAATATGATATTGATGGAATTATAGTTACCCATAATATATTATATTCGCGCATAATAGGTAATCCTAAGAATAGTATTGCTTTTAAATCTAATGATTATGGTAAAGTAACTAAAGTGGTTGATATAGAGTGGTCTGTATCAAAATATGGTGTATTAATACCTAGAATAAAGTTTGAAAAGTTAGATTTGGGTTCAATGATAGAATATTGTACTGGATTTAGTGCTAAATATATATTTAATAATTGTTTGGGTCCAGGTTCCAAAATACGAGTTATTTTAAGTGGTGATGTAATTCCGTATATTGTAGAAATAATTAGTAGCACATATCCTAAAATGCCATCTATAGGGTATAGGTGGACCGATAATAAATTACATTGTATTTTATTAGAAGATGATAGTGAATTGTCTAAGAAAAAAATATTACATTTTATAAAGACAATAAAAATAGATTATTTAAGTAGTGGTATAATTTCAAAATTATATGAAAATGGTTATACTACAATATCTAGTATTTTAAATATTAAAAAAGAAGAGCTACTAAATATTGATGGTTTTAAAGAAACATTATCTAATAAATTAATAACATCTATACATACTATTACTTCCAAACCTATATATTTAGGATTATTAATGGTAGCAAGTTTAGAATTTGATAGAGGTTATGGTTTAAAACGGATTAAAAAGATATTAGATAAATACCCTTGTATAATGGAAGATGGTATAACATTAGAACAATTAATAAATATAGATGGTTTTCAAATCAAAACTGCTAAACAATTTATGGATAATTTTGAAGGTTTTAAGATATTTTTAAATAAATTAGGATTAGAATATTATGTTCAATCTGAAGAATCTAATATTAAAATAAACAAAAATCCTAATATTGATGAGAAATATTTTGTAATGACAGGTTTTAGAGATACAGATATTATAGACTATATATCTAATAATGGAGGGGTTATACAAAACGATGTTAATATGAAGACAGATTATTTGATTATAAAAGATAGTGATAGTCAATCTAGTAAATTAAAAAAGGCTAAGATTATGGGTGTAGATATTCTTTTAAAAGAAGATTTTAATAAATTAATTAATTTTAAAAAATAATATATTAGTATATGTCAGCATTAATAAATTCGGCAGCGAAAGGGTCTTCAAATGCAACAAGGAGCTTAAATATAAATGTAAAAAAAAAAGAGAACCAAATAATTAAGTTAGCAGAATTATTAAAAAAATATAACGAAAACCTAGATAGTCCAGAATCTGAAAGTTCAATTATGGACAGAATTGGAGCATCTAAAGAAATTGTAGCATTACATCCAGATGTTATATACATATTAGAAGCAAGTTATTTAATTAAGAAAGAATCTGAATTATTATCATTTAATAACAGACGTAAAAATTTTGGAATAAAATTATTTATAAGTGATCCAGATAGAACTATAAAATCTAATAATGATGAATCTGAAAAAATTGGAATAATATCACTTCTTGATGGTTTATCGGATAAGGTTTCAGAACGAGAGAAACAAACTAATTATGCTCTTTTAAATAGAATACAAGATATTAAAAAGTCATATATAACTGGAAATACTTACAAAATTTTTAAAAAAGATTCTGAAATTAACAAACTATGTCAAAATTTAGAAACACTTAAAGAAGGTACAATTTTTTATATTTCATTAAATTATCGTGTAAATAATATTAGCACTGTAACTAAAAAAATATCTGAATTAGGTGATATTACAGGAATATTTAAAGTATTAGCAGAAGCGATTATTGATTCGGAAGATAAATGTGGTATAATAGGCAATACATGCGCATCAATAAACGAAGGATTATATGTATTTTTATATTTGATAAATAATGTATTTTCTAGTAGTAAATGTCAATTTAAGGTTAAAGAAATAGGAAATATAACAATGTCAAATGATATGATGATTCAAAAATACAAATTGATAAAACATACAAGATCCGCTTTACAGAATGAAAATAAAGATGTAGTCAATTATCAAGATATAGGACAAGCAGAAACGAAATTCGGAGGTGGAATGCGTAAATCAAAAAGAAAAGTAGTTAGAGGCAGAAAGCAAAAATCAAAAAGAAAAGTAGTTAGAGGAAGAAAGCAAAAAAAAAATAAATAGTATAAAGTAATATAAAATTGAATTACCTGTTAATTGACTTAATATATTAATTCATAATTTATGTCTTACAATATAATTTATGGAAAAGGTCGTACACCTAAAGAAGCATTATTATATGCTAAAATAAATGAAATAGGTCACGGAACTAAACCATCTTTTTTAAAAAAAACAAATGTAAAATATTTAGAATATAGTAATACACTACAAGCAGATTTATTTATGGCATCTTTAGATTTTAGAACTAGAGAACCGACAATATCAGAAGAAAAAGCAAAAAAAAAGTTAAAGAATAATTATGGTGAACAAGAATATAATACTATAATAGATATATATAGGAATATAGATAGCAATTATTCTATATGTTATAAAATAGATTCGGATACGTCAAATGATATAAATTTATATAAATTTCTATATTAATAGTAATGGATAAGTCTAATATTATGTATGTATTATTAATTTTTTTATTTTTGAAATATGGAATAAAAGAACTAAGTATTATTTATTTACTTATAATTTCAGTAGGGATATTATATTTTGTAAAAAAATACATGAAAGAAAGTAAAACTACAACTTCTAAAATAAAATTAGATGAGGATGTTGATAGTATTTTAAAAAACATAGAAAAATATGATAATAATAATTTGGTTTTAAAAATAAGAAAAAATTATAAAAATTTAAATAAATATTTTAAAAAATCTAAAAAAACTTTTAGAGATAAAGGAGATATAGATTTTCTCAAAGAAAAGATATTAGATTATATAAATAGTTTAAATGTATCTTATGACGATCCTATTATAGATAATGTCTATAATTCTATATCTAAATTGATAGATAGTAAATTATAGTAAAAATCCATTCCATTTATTTTTTGATTTTAATTTTTTTATTTCTTTTTTAATTTGCCACATTTCTAAACTAGATATTTCTTTTAAATCGCTTTCTAATTGTTCTTTATAATTAGGATCTTTATTACATTCTATAAGTCTTTTTATTTCAGTTTCATCTTTTACACTATCATAACAATCTTGGACCATATGTGTAAGTTTCGGTTCAAATACATTAGCCCAGTCAATAGCACCACGTTGAGCTGTAGTAGAACAATTTTTATATAACCAATCCATACCATTATCATCAATAATTGGATAAAGACTACTTAATGCTTCTTCTATAGTTTCATGATATGCTTCAAGAGGACTATGGCCATTATTTCTTAATACTTTATATTGTGCCAAAAATGCTGCTTGTATCATTCCCATAAGTATACATCGTTCACCTGTTAGATCACTTAACACTTCTTTTTCAAATGTAGTTTCAAATATATAGTTATTACCTATAGAGAATGCCAACCCCATACAAATATTATAAGCATTATTATAATCATTATGAATAGCAAACGAAGATGTAAAACCTTCACCATTTAAAAAATGATCTCGAACTGTTTTACCGGAACATTTAGGTGAGATCATTATAATATTAATATCATGTGGTGGTGTAATATTTGTATAATGATTATAATGAATACCGAAACCATGTGAAAAATATAATGTATTATTTGGATATAAGAATTGTTTAACATTATTCCATTGTTCTATTTGTCCATTATCCGAAATAAGATATTTAATTACGGTTCCTTTATGTGTTGCTTCATCAATATTAAATAAATTTTTATTAGGCACCCAACCATCATTAACCGCATTATTCCAACTACTACCATTAGGTCTTAATCCTAATAAAACATTATGATTATTATCTCTTAAGTTAAGAGATTGTGATCTTCCTTGAGGACCATAACCTAATACAGAAATAGTTTCGTTTTCCAATAATTTTTTACATTTATTTGGGGTATATTTATTTGATAATATAATAGGTTGTTTGATATTATTAATATTTATACTGGTTGAATATGCTCTTTTAAAATGTCTAAACATAGTTATTTATGTAAAAATTTGTTTAAATAAATAAATAAAATATTATATTATATTAATGAAAGTAAATATCATAATAAGTTTTATATTATTAGTAATAATATATTTATTATTAAAATGTAAAGAATCATTTCATCCAACTGTAAAAAAAACAAACGAAAATAATATAGATACGCCGTTACATAATTTTGATAAAGTAGATTATGATAATTACATGTTAATAGGTGATGGTATACAAGCAAATATTAATAATAATGTTCCTAATGATTTAAATAAAGTTAATATTTGTAATGAATGTAAAATACAAAAATGTGATGGTATGGATTGTCAGCAATGCGATACTTATTGTAAACCATTTTTAGAAAATAATATAACAACTATGTCATCGTCTGAACCAGAAACACAACTCGATTCTGATTCAGATTCAGATTCAGAATCCGAATCAGAAAATAATATAACAACTATGGCAGCAGAAAATAATATAACAACTATGGCAGCAGAAAATAATATAACAACTATGGCAGCAGAAAATAATATAACAACTATAGCAGCAGAAAATAATATAACAACTATGGCAGCAGAAAATAATATAACAACTATGGCAGCAGAAAATAATATAACAACTATGGCAGCAGAAAATAATATAACAACTATGGCAGAAGATA
>Ga0209634_1000827_pt1 | contig 23403 bp, 20 predicted proteins | sample LinPmetageLP40_FD_184043 | JGI IMG/M metagenome (GOLD analysis project Ga0209634, IMG submission 184043) | Marine viral communities from the Pacific Ocean - LP-40 (SPAdes) (version 2) | ecosystem: Environmental > Aquatic > Marine > Oceanic | place: Pacific Ocean | collected 2010-08-26 | reverse complement strand
AAGGTTTCTGGTGGTCGAGCTAAACCAATCCGCCTAGCTTGACCACCAGAAACCTTACCTCCGCCTTCGCCAAGCCATGCATTTAAGCCTTCAGGTAGAGCATTAGCCCAATCAAATAACTCAACCATTTTAAGTACAGACCATATCTCTTGTTCTGATATGGTTTGGATACCCAGTGCTAAGTTATATCCTAGCGTACCTGCTAATATAGTGTTGTCTTGCTCAAGATAACAAACTGCTGAATACCAATCATCGCTGTTAATTAGATTTAATGGGATATCTGCGTTAACGGTAATAGCGTTATTTTGATTGGTTGATTCTGTGCCTATTAATAATTTAGCGATAGTGGATTTGCCAGATCCGGAGCGACCTTGAATATTCAGTAACTGCTTGCCCGACAATGTAAATGAAATGGTTTTATCATGGCTAATGGGAACTCTGGGGTTCTGGCGAATATTAACGTCAATTTTATTTAGGCTATCTAGCGTGGTTGTATGCTCTTGTATATTGGATGCATGGGTTAAACCAGCTAATCGATTGGCGCAATAACGGGTTCTCCCCCAGGTGCCAAATTGTGTGGGAGTATTTTGAAGCACTTCTGAAACCCCCAATATTAACATCACTAACATAATGGCAATGGGGCCTTCAATTAAGTTCGCATTTACGGCGTGTAGGCCAATATAAATAATCACAGCCATGGTCACCGCTAAAATAAGATCTAGAAATAGCTGTATGTTTGCAATGTTCGAATTAAGTGTTTGTTGTATGTTATAGAATGTCTTTAAACGGGTTGAGATTTTATTTTCATGTTGCTGCATTAGACCCATAGACTGCAATTCAAAGCCACCTTGCAGATGTTCAATAATATGGGCTCGGCATTCATTAAGTAGACCAGCGGTTAACATGCCGTATTGTTTGGTTTTTAAGATGGTAAAGCGAATGCTGCAAACAACGCATAAAAGTAAAAACGCACCTAATAAAATAGCCAGGTCAAACCAAAAAAAACTCATAAGAAAAGTAAGAGTAATTACCAATAACCCGGCGACAATTGGAGGAATAATATAACTTAATAACACGCTGTCTAGGGCATCTAAATCTGCTGTTAACTTTCCCAGCCATTCGCTGTCGTTGGTTGCACGCAATTGATTGATTGGCAGGGTCGATAAACCTTTAAATAATGTGAGCCTATAAACAGAAATTAGCCTTAGGATTGAATCGTGGTTATATATTCTTTCTGCATATCGGCCCACGGTTCGACTAAGTGCAAAGAAACGAATGCCTGACCCAGGCATATACATATCAAATAACACAATCACACCAGCACTAACCGCTATGCCTGTAATGGCTGTTGCAGTGATAAACCAGCCTGACAACATAAGTAAAGCCACACCAGAAAGTGCAGAGATAAAGGCTAAAAAAATACCTATATAAAGTCTGCTACCAAGAGAGCGAATAATTAGATCGAACCAATACTTCATCGCTTACCCTGCTGTACTGAGTTTAGATTAAGGTGAGTATCGCTCATTTTAACTAACAGCGGATCATGACTTGCTATGACTAAAATGCATGTGGATTTGAGTGTTTGAAGCGCATCAACAATATAGCGTTTACTTTTTAAATCTAATTGAGCGGTGGGCTCGTCAAATAAAATAATAGGTGTGGGGTTGAGCAGTACTCTGGTAAACGCAAGGCGTTGCATTTGCCCGCCTGATAACCCCTTCCCGTGCTCGCCAATTATGGTATCAAGGCCTTGGTGATTGATATCAAGTTCTTCCGATAAACCCATCTTATCAAGGGCATGCATCATGTCAGTGTTTGACGCATTAGGGGCTAGAGCGATCAGGTTTTCATATACGGTGTCATTTTTAATCCAAGTACGCTGAGGCAAGTAAGCAATTGGGTTGCCCGATGCTGGTGTAATATGAATCTCACCCTGTACCGCAGGAATGAATTTCGCAAGGGTGTTGAGCAGTGTGGTTTTACCAGAGCCAGAATCACCAGTGATGACTAGTAATTCGCCTGTTTTTAATTCTAAGTTTGGTATTTGAATTAATTGTTTTTCATAGCCAATCATTAAGTTTGAAAACTGAAGATGAACGGTTGAATCTTGATGCTCTGTGCTTGAAATGGGTGGGCGGCCATAGGGACCCGTTAACGGCGCTATAGTGTTGGAAGTATTGGAGTCGATGACTAATGATTCAACAAGGTTGTTCGCCGCCCCGAGTGCGGATGCTCTATCGTGATAAAACTGTGAGAGGTTGCGTAACGGCTGAAAAAACTCCGGCGCCAAGATTAATATGGTTAATCCAGAAAACAAATTGAGGCTATCAGCTGGCCCCCAGGTGATGGCACCATATAATGAAAAACCAATATAAATTGCCAAGGTTGCAATGGCCACGCTGGTAAAAAACTCTAAGACAGTCGAAGATAAAAAAGCCAGTTTTAAGGTTTTCATTACGACATTTCTATAACGATCACTATTGTCTTTCACTTCTTCAAACACAGATTGACGAGCACCCAATCGTATGATGTTTGAAAGATTTGAGACGCGATCTAAAAAGTGCCCAGCTAAGCGCTGTCTTATTGTTGAATATTTTTGATTTAATCTTTCCGCACCCATCCCCACTAGAATCATGAACAACGGAATCAATGGTGCCGACATAATGAGCACAATCGCGCAAAGCCAATTAAGCATTGCGATAACAATCAAAATGAGTAGGGGGCTAATAATAGCCAATGCTTGCTGTGGCCAGTATCGCGAGAAGTAACCGTCCATGGCTTCAATTTCTTCAATAAACTGTGAAGCAAATGCCCCTGTTGAGGTGTTTTTTAAATAGACGGGACTAGATGAACGCCACTGCGCCAGCATTGTGTTTCGAATATTTTGTCTAATATTCAGGCTGGCTTTTTGGGAGAGTGACGTTTGCACGCGAGTGAGAAGGCTTTTTCCAATCAAACAACCTATAAGCACAATCAATAACGGAATGTGATCAGTAATAGGCTGCTCATTGATGATAATTTTCTGTGCAATCAATACAAAACAGACCCACTGAATAATCATCAAAACAGTGGATAGCGAACCGGCTAGTACAGCCAATCTTAAGGGTATGCGCTCTTGTTTGATATACTGCTTTAAAAACTGGGCACCTGTAAATGCATGCTCATTAACAGGTGCGTTTTTAGGTTCAGTATTAATATGAGCCTGTGTTTTTTTGTTATTGATTGCCGGCATTAAATTAGTGGTAACCGCCTTCTTTTACTTTTCCGCGGAATACCCAATATGTCCAGCTTGTATAGCCAAGAATAATCGGGATAACAAATAAGAAGCCCAGCAATAAGAATAACTGCGAATTGTAAGCGGATGCTGCATCCCAAATGGTAAACTTCGGCGGCACAATATAAGGCCATTTACTTGCGATTAAGGCCAGGTAACTAAACAAGAAAATCCCCATAGTGGCGACAAATGGCATACCTTCTTGTTTCTTTTGTACTGAACGAATCACAACAAATGCGCAGTAAGCGACCAATGCAGGTAAGACCCAGATAATACTGATATTTTCAAACCAACGATTTTTCACAGTCTCATCAATAAACGGCGTATAAATAGACACAATAACAAACACAGCAAGCAGAGCACCTAGCAGTCTAGGGGTGATTTTATAGGCCCATTCTTGTAACTCACCTTCCGTTTTTAGAATTAACCATGTGCTGCCCAATAATGCATAACCGGCCACTAATCCCAGCCCAGTGATGACAGTGAAAGGGGTTAACCAATCCAGTGCGCCACCAGAATAAACAAACCCTTCTGTTTCAAAGCCTTGAATATACGCACCCACGACCGCGCCTTGTGCAAATGATGCCACGGTAGAGCCAACGGCAAATGACCAGCTCCACAAGTGCTTTGATTTATTGGCTTTGAATCTAAATTCAAAAGCAATGCCTCTAAAAATGAGGCCAGCAAGTAATAGAAAAACACCAATATACAAGGCAGGTAAAAACACAGAATACACTAAAGGAAACGCTGCCAGTAAACCGGCCCCGCCTAACACCAGCCATGTTTCGTTGCCATCCCAAATAGGCGCAACAGAGTTCATCATGGTGTCTCTGGCTTTTTCATTGGGAGCAAAGGGAAATAAAATCCCTTGTCCTAAATCAAAGCCATCCATCAATACATACATCATTAAGCCAAAGCCAATAAGACCAGCCCAAATTATGGTTAAATCAAATGTTTGTTCCATGATTACACTTCCTCATCAATGGCAGCGTGAGCAGCAGAAAACGGTCTTGTAGGGCGTTCGATTTCGTCCATCTCGTGTGGTGCGTTTGCTTTTTCTAAGCCCCCTCTAAATACTTTCAATAGATAATAAATACCCGCACTGAATACTAATGAGTAAACAACGATGTAACCAATTAAAGTAAATAAAGCCATACCACCTGTTAGTGAAGGCGTGAGTCCTTGAGCATGGGTCATTTGTCCGTATATTAACCATGGAGCACGTCCCGTCTCAGTGACGACCCAGCCAGCCAGTACGGCTATGAAGGGTGAAAGGCTCATTAGGCGTAAACCATTTAAAAATAACGGCGTTTGATGGTAGCGACCACCAGGCCTCAATACTAACCCCCATAAAGCAAAAACAATCATTAATAGCCCTAGGCCAACCATGATGCGGAAACTCCAAAACACCACAAAGACAGGAGGTTGTTCTTCAACAGCCACTTCTTTTAACCCAGGGACTTCACCATCCCAGTCATGGGTTAATATCAGGCTCGCTAATTTAGGAATCGCAATTTCAAAGTGATTGGTTTGCGCTTCTTGATCAGGAATTGCAAATAAGAGTAAGGGAACCCCTGTTTGTGTTTCCCAGTTTCCTTCCATGGCAGCCACTTTTGTTGGCTGGTGCTTAAGGGTATTCAAGCCATGGTAGTCGCCCACAATTGTTTGCGCTGGTGCCAATATTAATAAAAACCAAAGGGATACAGACAGAGCTTTACGGTTTGCTTCAAGCTCACGTTTTTGCAAAATAAACCAAGCGCTGACACCTGCTACAACTAAAGCGGCGGTTAAGAACGAAGCAAGGCCCATGTGCATAAAACGGTAACCAAACGATGCGGTGAATAAGGCATCTGTCCAAGAGCGAACCACATACATGCCGTTGATCATCTCTAGGCCATCAGGTGTTTGCATCAATGAGTTAGCAGCCAGTATCCAAAAAGACGAAATAAAGGTTCCGGTTGCCACCATGATGGCAGCAAATAAATGCACCCCTTGAGGCACTTTATCTCGGCCAAATAATAAAACCCCTAAAAATGAAGCCTCTAAAAAGAAAGCCGTCAGCACTTCATAACTGAGTACCGGACCAAGAAAGTTTGCCGTGGCATAGGAGAAGTTGCTCCAGTTGGTACCAAATTGAAACGACATAACAATGCCGGAAACAACGCCAATACCAAACACAACAGCAAACACTTGAATCCAGAACTTTGAGAGTTTTAACCATACAGGGTTACCCGTCTTGAAGTGCAGGGCTTCAAAGCCCGCAATGGTACTGGCCAGCCCGATTGTGAAAACGGGAAAGATTGCATGAAAGCAAACGACAAAGGCGAATTGTATTCTAGAGAGTATGAGCGGATCTAATTCCATAGCGGTGCCTGTTCATATTTAGGTGGTTATTCGTGTGATGGCATAGCAATGCATAAAGCGCTCCAGTTTTTTAAAGTGAAGGTATTCATATTATTTTTGCTGAACACAGTGAGGCGCTTATTGAGATAAGACAACGATAATCAATAAATATTCATATTTATCAAGGGTTTAGGTGTTTCTTTAGGCGGTTGTAGCGATTAAGGTGTTAAGTGTTTTTAGTTTTTTCATAACAATATATCGGTGAATGCTGCTGACAATATAGGGGAGTAAGATAGGAATACAGAGAATGGTTATCTAAAAATGTCAGATATGACAGATGTTAGTGTCATATTTGACAGGATTTGGGTTTTCTAGCACGACGCTCTGGCTCTTTGCTTTACAGATTGCGTAGGGGTTTAACTTTATAATATGAGGCGCAAGGTCTATTTAGCCCCATATTATCTTGGCCCGTGGCGGGCCTTGCGGTTTGGATGTGGGTGTTTTAGCGTTAACTTTTCTTTGCGTAAGGAAAGCTCAGATTTATAGTGGTTGGGCGAAGGTAGCAGGTTGATACTTCTTTAAATCCAGTAACCTGTCCATTTACGATCTCTATTTCAGTTGTTACTGTTTTATAGCTATCTCCTAGACATTCCTCGTCGTCGATAATATTTGTATTACCTAAAAATAATTCATTATTACTAACGAAAGCAATTTGTTTTACCAGAGGGTTTTTTTCTCGGTCATAGGTTAGATTTATCTGATATGCAGTGAGTCCAGTTTCGGTGGTAATGGTTTTATCGAGAACCTCAAGGTTGCCTGTATTTTCAGTTAAAGTGTATTCACCCTCACTATTTTTATTTGAGATAAGTTCGTTAAAGTTACTGCCTCTGAAGTTATAAATAATATCGGATAATTGTCCATTGCTTGGAAATTCTTCTGACTGCCAAGTGCCCTCTAAAACGCTGCTTTCATCATCTTCAGGGGTACAGCCTAGTAACAATAACGGAATAACAAGGAATATAGTTTTACTGAGGTTCATATGGATAAACTCGAGAAATAAAAAAGCCCATTGTAACCTAATGGGCTTTTGAAAAAAGCGAACACACTTCAATAACCTGCAATGAAATGTAAAGCCGCGTTCGTGTTTAACCCGGAGGCCATTGCAGCGTGCGCCCACCAATCACATGGTAGTGCAGGTGAAATACACTCTGGCATGCCCCTTCACCATTATTTACCACCAAGCGAAAGGCTTCGCCAATGCCCGCATCTTCAGCCACTTGATTAGCCACTAGGTTCAAATGCCCGAGCAAGCTTTTATCCGCCTCGCTGGCATCGCACAATCGGGGGATTGGCTTTCTAGGGATCACTAAAATATGCACCGGTGCACAAGGGTTAATATCCTTAAACGCTAAACACAGCTCGTCTTCGTAAACGATGTCCGCTGGAATCTCTTTGTCGATGATCTTGCTAAAGATCGTCGGGTCACTGGGCATAGGCTTTTGCATCGTGCTACTCCTTATTGAAGATTATTTTGCTTTCGATAAATTATCGCGCAGGCTGGCCATGTCTCTTAATCGATTAAACCAAAAGGGTGCGCCAAGTGAGATCAATATACTGCTAAATATAATCCCTAGCCAATGGCCTATGGTTGCAATGTTTAATGAGAAATAATACTGCGGCCACTGCTCAGGCGTAATTTCAAACATTAAAGCGCTCAACTGAGGTTGTATTTGAGTCTCGATGGTTTCACTGGGCTCGATACTTAACTGTTGCGATAGGGTGTTGGCCTGTTGACGGAACGCACTATCATGATTGAGCTGATTTAATAAAGAGAAGCAATTAAGTTGAAATATAAAGCTGATCACAAAAGCGAGAATGATACTGATTTGATGCATCCATTGTTTGAAGCGCTGACTCATGATGACTTCAAGGGTTTCAAAGTGATCCATGATTTTTTGTTTTAGCTGCTCCTTTTCTTCAAGGCTAACATCCTTGGTATTGCCAATGAGCGTGATTAAGTCTTGCTGGCCAATGTTGGTTAATTTTAGTTTATTACCTGCAATATTCAGTGGTAACGCCGTGGCATAAAGTGTACTAGGGAAGCGTTGATCAATGTGATCAAGAATGGATTGTGTCACCTTGTGTTCAACAAAATCCATGTTCTGAAAAAACTGAGTGATGACGGTTTTTAAGTTTTTAAACCGCAAGTTTAAAGTCGCTTGGGCACCTTGTACTAAGGCCGTCACCAGTAAGCTAAACAATAACATGATGGCAATAAAGCCAATGAGAATGCCCAATATATCCATTAACATGACAGGATTTCCTTATAACATTTAATGGCGGGAAGTATGCCAGTGTCAGCCTTAGGGCACTAGTGATTACTCACACAGAAATAAGCGCTTGTCCTGCTGGGTCAATCATCTGTGCAAGATGAGCCTTGTTATGGCTGGGTTGCCACATTAGTATTCTTACTCCAATGGGTACAGAGTAACGATTTATGCCAGTTAACGGTGCTGATGCAAACCATAAACCCAGTGTCGCGGTCATTGGCGCTGGCTTAGCAGGCTTATCAGCGGCATGGTTATTAAGCAAACAATATGACGTCACATTATATGAGCGTCATAATAAAGCAGGCATGGGCGTATTTACTTCTGATTATGCGTCAAACGGTATTAACACCCGCATCGACATTCCACTGCGTATTTTTACTCCCAGTTATTACCCCAGTTTATTTGCCTTGTATCAACACTTAGGCATTGAAATGGAAGCCAGTGATCATGCTTCTGCATTTCAATATTTATTACCAAACAACTCAATCAAAGCATTTTTTCAATATAAAAATATCCGATGGCTTAATTTTAAATTCTCCGTGTTAGCCCCCAATAGTGTGAACAAAAATGGCTTGGCTTTAACCATCGCACAGTATCGTTTTTTTAAAGCCATTCACCAAGATATAAAAAATCATCGTGACCTATCGACAATGACGTTTGCTGATTATTTAAAAACGAAATCATTTAACGCGCATTTTATAGAACAACTATTACTGCCGGCCTTGGCCGTGACACTAACCTGTGATTTTGAGTCGGTCAGACAATACCCAGCGGATCTGATTTTAGAGTATCTAACTTGCGGCGTAATGAAAGAAGGCATTGTGCGCGCAAAGCTGGGGGTAGATGGCATCGTGCCTAAACTTACCCAAGGCTATAAAGTAAACTGTGGTCATGAAGTACTGGGTATTCACACAAGCGACCTTGCATCAGGTAAAAGCTCGCTTATGTTAAGTATTGAAAAGCGAGCATTAGGAGAGGTATTTCAAGCCCGTTTTGATCACGTGATTGTAGCCAGCCAAGCGGATATTGCTGCGAATATTTTATCTGCCAGTGACGGTGCGTTTGAGCAACAAGCGCAACTGCTAAAACGCATACCCATGGAAACATCGCGCATGGTGCTGCACACCGACAAGAGCTTAGTCAGTAATGCTAAACATACGAGTCCGGTGAGTTATTTATTAAGTGACAATGAATCACGTGCCGCCACCACGGTGGATTTAACCAAGGCATTCAGTACTTATAAGCATCAGCAGCCCGTATTTCAAACATGGCATCCTATTAAGCAACCTAAAGCCGATGCTGTGATTGCGCAGGCCGAATTTTCTCGCCCGCTTGTCACTCTTGATAGTCGTAAGGCAGTGGCCAAATTACAGCACTTGAATGTACACAGCCCCATCAAAATTTGTGGCTCTTATATGGCTAATCGCTTCCCCTTGCTTGATGCCGCGGTGGAATCCAGTGTGGCGATGGCACGTCAAATGGGTGTGGCGATTCCGTGGGAATCAGTTAGTGCCTGTGAAAAAACATCCTGATGACAACGCAAAGCAAACATGAGTGGCCCTGTGATCTGGGGAATGAGTTTCATGACCTGCAAGAGCTTGCACTTAATATGAATCTGACCTCTGGCGAATTAATGGGTAGTTGGGGTAATTTGGGTTATTGGCAGGATGAAAATGGCGCGTCAATTACACACTACAGTGAAGCGGCTAAACAGTTGGCTCACCGGTTAGGTGAGTTTGCCCAGTTATCATCAATGAATACCGTGATTGATATGGGCTTTGGCTGTGGAGACCAGTTGATCCATTGGCATCAAGCATTTGCGGTCTCCCATATTTCAGGTGTGAATGTCTCTGATGTGCAAACCCAGTATGCACAGAGAAAAGTTAAAGCATGGCAACTGGATCAAGTGTGTGATGTGTATCAAGGGGATGCGTCTGATGAACGTACTTGGGCGGGGTTACCCACACAGTTTGATCGCATTTTAGCACTAGACTGCGTCTATCATTTTTCAAATAAAAACGACTTTTTCACACACTGTGCTCGACGCTTAAAGCATAACCATAATACGACTGAATTGGTCATCAGTGACTTAGTGCTCAGCAAACCGCTTACGTCGTTTTTTAGTAAAGCGATACTCGGTTTGATTTGTTATGTGAGTCGTATTCCTCGGCAAAACCTTAAAACACGCCACGACTATGAAGCACAGCTTGATGATATGGGGTTGCAGTTAATCGCTTATGAAGATGTCTCTGCCCATGTTATGTTGCCGTTTGCGCAATGGGTCGAGCGCCATAAAAAAGCGGTGAAACACGTTTCATCATCTCGCTCTATAAGAAATAAGTTAAACCATATTTCTTGGGGAAAGTATGTGGGAACCGCTTGGTTTTTACGTTGGGCGCATCAACACAATATTTTCCAATACGCATTTTTGCGCATTGGCTTAAAGCAAAAAGCGAATTAAATACTTGGGCGAATTTCCAGCGGGTCTTTTGGCGTTTGCGTATTTGCAAACAAGCTGCCGTCAAATAAATCGTTTTCTTGTAATGCCTCTATGACCCGCTCGGCAACATCTGTGGCCATGGATTTTTCAAAGCGTACATCTAAGACGTAGGCCTTTATTTTAAGGTGGTAATAGAAGTCATCTTGAAAAATAGGGAACACGGTTGCCACAATGGGTTTTTTTAAATACACATAGTAGCTGCATTTTGCCGCATCCAGTGCGATGCTTTTCAGCTTAGCAATGGGAATACTCACCGGCAGGTGTAAATCCACGGCCACCATTTCATTTAGTTCGCCGTTATTGGAATTACTAATGGGCATTTTTAAAATATCGGCATTGGGCACAGTGATGATGTCGTCATCAAATGTATGTAGTTTGGTGGTGCTTAGGTCCAAACTAATAACCTCACCGTAGTGCTCGCCAACCTTTACCATATCCCCCACCTTAAAGCGTGGAGAAACCGCCATCATAATGCCTGCCACCAAATTTTTTGCAGCGTCTTGCGAAGCCAGGCCAATGGCTAAACCTAGTGAACCCAATGATGCATAGATAACCGATTGCGGGGGCTGAATGATGCCAATGACAATATACGAAATCGCGGCGAACCAAAGTAAGATTCGAATGACAGGAAATGTCTGCGCCAGTTGAATGCGATATTTGGGTTTATAATTCACCAGAGTATTAATGGCCCAGCGAATGCCCACTAATATCAGCCAGGTGATGATCAATGTACCAACAATGGATGCCAGCGTGGTGTAAGAAAAAAGTTCGACAAACTGTTGGTAGATATTTTTATCCATGGGGCACCTAGTATAAATAGTTCATGGAAATTAAATAACGAATCACCACCGCTGAGATAATTAGCTTTAAGCTGTAAGTGTCTCGGTTATGGAATTCATCACCCTGGTCAACAATGCCCAGCACGCGTAAATGCTCAAGGGTCATTTTGCTTTCATTTGTGCTCATGCGAAACAAACCGGCATGCTCTTTTACGGATAACTGCCCGTGAGTAGAAATTTCTGCCAGTGTAAATAACTCAATCTTGTTGAGCTTTTTAAGCGGCCCCATATCAATTTCTTGCGCGGGCATAATTAACAAGCTTTGTGGCTTGGTGCCGTAGGTCAAATTATTCAAGCAATAAAAAAATCCAAGCTCCACACACCCCTTACTGCGTTTAGCGATATCATTGATGGGGCTTTTTTCGCTGTGAAGTGTATCCGTGGCTATATCATTAATGGTATGAAAACCCGCATAGGCAAATCGCTTGATGAGCAGATCTCTCATTTCGCTGTCGGTAAAGTTGGCGATATGGTGCTGGTGGGAGATTAAATTCTCAAATCGGTAGCCATAACATAAGCGTCGCCATGTTTGCTCTTCAGCGCCCAATAACCAAAAGTGATGTCCTCGGGTGGCCAATATAATGGCCCCTAAGCAATCAATCACTGCTTGAGCACCTAATGTGCGCTGAACTAAAAAATGCAGGTTATCTAGGACAATGACACACGAAGGCAATTCGCTCAGAGCTTGAATAAAATCGTCCAGTTTATAAGTACCCTCAGTGAGGCCCATAGCTTTTGCTAAGGTGTCGATGACATCTTGTTCATCGGTGAGGCGCTTTTCTAGCGTCAGCAGTTTATAAGCTTGGTTTTGTTGCTTGAGTTGATGAATAAAAATATTTAATAGGGTGGATAGACCAGTGCCTTTCTCTCCGTATATAGCACAACTAAGATTGCGACCATGTTGCCATAACGAAAAACTTTGGCTTAAAAAATCCACGTCTTTGCGCGCTAACACACGGGAATCAAGACCGCCTAAAGGGCCATCGTAAAATGCGCTTTTTAGGCTTTCATCCAATGATTGATAAAAGTCGGTTTGATAAAAGCGACTGATTTGATCCAGCGGTACGGCGTTATTTTCTTTGCTTGGGAACCAGCGCTGTTTGGTTTCTAACCATAGCTCGGTTATGGATTGCTTAATGTTGATCATATGCACGTCGCCCTGATAGTGACATCAGTATGCCAGTGTTATCAGGTCAGTGCTATTGATGGCGAAAGGGAATGGTCAGAGCATCACAGGCTAACAATAAAAGGCTGGCTCACTTAAGCCAGCCTTGTGAGCAATTATGAAAGGGTTAATTGATTGTCACCGGCGTTAACCGATGCGCTGGCACTGCGAGAGGTGATTTCTTGGAAAACATCCGACAAAATCGTATCCACATAATGCCATTGGGCTTTTGCCTCATTGGCGGTAAAGGTGACGGTCATGAACCCACGGTCACGCAAGTTACAGTATTGAAGGTTTTCAATTAACCCCACAATACCCGCTTCATAGGTTGGCGCAGATGCAGCCGGAATATTCAGGTAATACTCAAGACCCGGTGATGAAACCGAAGACGTTGCAAATTCAACCCCCACGTTGTCACCATTTAAATCTTTAAGATCACTTGCCCAAGCGTTATGGGTATCACCAGCTAATACCACTAAATTTTTACCGTAAGCTTTAGCGGTTTGTAAAATGGTTTCACGTTCAGCCGCGTAACCATCCCACGCATCCAAATTATAAGGCACAGCCGGTAATTGCAATTGCGCCATAACTTCATCGGTTAATTTATCTTGGTTAGCGGCAAAGTAGGCTTTTTCGCCATCGGTAAGGGTTGGGTCATTTGCTTGCATGCGCCCAGCTAATACCGCCAATGCCCCTAGCTCGGTGTACTGCTCAAGCGTCATTAATGACAGTGCAACTGCCGCGGGTAAATACATGCTGCCCATTAAGACTTGTTGGCCCAGTAACTGCCATGTGCCAGTACTGTTACCCAATTGAGTTTGTAGCCATTGCAGTTGCTCTGAGCCCAGCATAGTGCGGTTAGTATCGCTGATGTCTTGGGTGAATGTTGCACCATCAAACGCGCCTGTGGTTGGGCTGATGTAGTTGGCGTAATCCAATTGTCTGTCACGAGCCAATACACGGGTGTCGAGCATGTGTAGATCCACTAAGTCGCCAATCTGAAAACTGCGATAAATTTCCAGTTCGTTATCTTGCGCAATAGGGCGAATGGGCAGCCACTCAAAGTAAGCTTGCAGTGCCGCGAGTTTGCGGGTTTCAAAATCCCCTTCTCCTTCGTTGTGGTTTTCTGCACCATCTTTATAGGTGTCGTTGGTGACTTCATGGTCATCCCAAACCGTAATGAAGGGCACGCCAGCGTGTAATGATTGTAAGTCGGCATCGGTGCGGTATTGAGCATAACGAGTACGGTAATCATCTAGGGTGAATAACTCACCTACTGGCAGTACTTCACGATTTAATTGCGCAGCATTATCGCTGGCATAGCCGCCGCGAGGGTATTCATAAATGTAATCTCCCAAGTGCAACACCGCATCAAGGTCATCCATTTGGCTAGCTAGGTTGTACACATTAAAGTGACCTGCTGGGTAATTCGCACATGACATGACCGCCAGTTTGGCAGAAGCAATGGCCCCTTCCGGTAGGGTTTTCGTTTTACCTGTGGATGTGGTGGTGCCGTTGGCAGTAAAGCGATAAAAGTATTGCGTGCCTGGGGTTAAATTAATGGCATCCACTTTAACGGTGTAATCACGTTGTTGATTGGTGAGGGTGTTACCGCTATTAACAATATTGGTGAAGGCCGCATCGGTGGCGATTTCCCACGCGACATTAATAGACGCGGTTTCTTCAGGGGTAACCCGTGTCCATAAAATGATGGCGCTCTGGGTTGGGTCGCCACTGGCCACGCCATGATTAAAGCGAACGCTCACATCACGATCGCCGTCTGAGCTGTTACAACCCATCAGTCCAGAGGAGATGACCGCAGCCCCCACACCCTTAGCCGTTAGGATTAAAAAATCACGGCGTGAAATACTTTTTCTCATTATGAATACTCATCAGATAATGTGGTGAGCGCCCATAGTATGAGTGAATTGTTAAATTATAGTTAAACGGGCATTTAATAAAAAATAAGATTGTTCGGCCTGTGCAACCCAGCGTTCTTAGCCAAACAGGAATGAAGGCTTCCATTCCAAGACGATCGGTCATATTCTAACCCAATGAGCAGACCAAGACGCAGCGAACACATACGTGAAGCCCTAATCCAAGCGGGCATCGAGCAGTTATCGATCCATGGCTACCATGGCACAGGTATCAAGCAGATTCTCGATGAAGTGAATGTGCCCAAAGGCTCGTTCTATAATTTCTTTGCCAGTAAAGAAGCCTTTGTGGCCGAAGTGATTGCACGCTATAGCCAAGATTTAGTTCAACAACTGCAAGGGTTTGTGGCCGGCGATGGCAAACACTTAAGCCCCAAAGCCCAGCTGCAAACCATATATGAGTTCACCCTTAGCAAGATCGCCAACAGCGAATTTAAGCAAGCCTGCTTGATTGGTGCCATGTCCAGTGAAATGGCTAACCAAAGTGATTTATGCCGCGACCAGCTTAAGGCCGCCACTAAGACCTTAGCCGTGTTCTTCACTGAGCGCATTCAGGCGGGGCAACTAGCCGGTGAGTTTCGCCAAGATGTCACCGCCAGTGAGTTGGCCAATATGTATTGGACAACCTGGGAAGGGGCGCTGATCACCCTGAAAATGCACAACCGACTCAAACCCGCCAAAGACACCATGGCCTTAATGCTCAACGTGCTCATGGCGTAACTTATTCCAATGAATTTAAATTTTAATCGTTCATTATTTTTCACACCCAATTAAAAGACGATCGGTCTAATAACAACAACGGAGAACCTAATGTCGCAGACAGTACAGCAAGACCAGAGTAAACATGCACTGACCCTAAACGATGGCTTCACATTAAAAAGTGGTCAGGTGATTAAAAATCGTTTGTTTAAATCCGCCATGAGCGAGCAGCTTGGGGATAAACAATGCAACCCGCAACCGGGGCTGGCTAAGTTATATGGCCGTTGGGCAAATGGTGGTATTGGCATCGCCATGACGGGGAACGTTATGGTGGATCGCGGCGCACTGGGTGAACCGAAAAACGTGGTACTCGATGAACAATCAGACCTTGCGTTATTCAAGCAATGGGCGCAAGCGGGCAAGCAAAACGGCGCGCACATTTGGCCGCAGTTAAATCATCCGGGCAAACAAATTCCGAGTTTCATAGTGAGCGAACCGGTGGCTCCTTCGGCGATTTCATTGGGCCGTGGCCTAGAAAAAGGCTTTAACAAACCTCGCGCATTAACCGAACCTGAGATCGAAGTGATCATTCAAAAGTTTGCCACCGCAGCGCGCTTATCAAAACAAGCGGGATTTACCGGTGTGCAAATTCACGGTGCTCACGGTTATTTAGTCAGCCAGTTTTTATCTCCGCGCCATAACCAACGTGATGACCAATGGGGCGGCAGCTTAGAAAACCGCATGCGTTTTGTAGTATCGGTTTACCGCGCCATTCGCAACGAGGTCGGGGAAGACTTTCCGATCGGCATTAAGTTAAACAGTGCCGACTTCATGAAAGGCGGCTTTAGCGAAGAAGACTCCATGCAAGTGGTGCAAACTCTTGCCAACGAAGGCATGGACTTAATTGAAATTTCAGGGGGCACCTATGAAAGCCCATCCATGATGGGCGCCGACCCTAAAAAACAAGTAAAAGAAAGCACCGCAAAACGCGAAGCCTACTTTTTAGACTACATGGAAAAAGTCCGTAAATTGGTGGATACGCCATTGGTGGTCACCGGTGGCTTTCGCAGCGCCCCTGCCATGACCGAAGCCCTACAAAGCGGCGCCACCGACTTTATTGGTATTGCTCGCACCACTGCCGTGGATGCCGACTTCCCCAATAAACTGCTGGCGGATGACCAATACAGCATGCCACTAGAAAACCCAACCACCGGCAATAAAGCCTTAGATACCATGGGCATGTTAAGCATCACCTGGTATGAACACCAAATGTGGCGCATGGCAAAAGGCAAAAACCCTAAGCCAAGCTTAAGTGCAAAAGGTGTGGTGTTAAAAACCCTACTCAGTGCCGGTATTTATGCGTTTAGAAAACGCCGTGCATAATTGATGTTTTAATAACCTCGTACTCGTTCGAATTGAAGGCCCGCAAAAGCGGGCTTTTTTATGATTATTTAAAATGCTCATACTGTTTGTATGGCACGCCACGCAGCCAACAACCTCCTCCATACTCGTGAAGACGGGTATCCAGCGGATTTTTCATAGATATACCCGTTGTATGTAGCTCAACCTAAACCGTTCGCACTGAGCAGTGAGGGACGAACGATTGTCGAAGTGGGGCACTATTCGTGTGTAAAGTCTTAGTGAATTTTAGAAAGGTTCACAGATTTTTTAGGGTGATCATGCGGTTAATTATGAGTGTCTTAGTTATTTCCTTCATAATACGTCAATAAAGATTATTAAAATCTTAGCTTTCGTTTTTCAAACTCTTTAAATGCCATTCCCGATTCTTCCGAGCAATGTTCTTCAATAAATGTTTTAGTTTCTTCTGTGCAGACAATCACGCCTGTTCCGGTGGGGGTTGCAAAATCACAATGCATTGTACTTGGATCTACTTTCCCATAATCCTGATCATCAACAAACTTGGCCGTATTATTTGTAATGAAAACGGCATACTCATTGTTCGAAAGGCCTTTAGATTCTATGGTGACATCTAGGAGATCGAAGCCCGTAAAATTAGCATTGACTAATGCATTAGCCATCTTCTTTGATATTAGAGGAACTTCATCAGACCCGCACATAAAGTCCTGAAGAGTATCCCCCTTCATAGATCGATATTTAAGAGCTACGTCACTAGGAATTTTTGATATACCAGCCAACACCTTGCCAAAGGAGAAAGAAGGGTTGTGCACTGGATCAGCCCAATAGTGATCTTTACTATCAATTTCTCCAAAACTCATTCTGTAAATCATTGTCCAACCAGTATTGTTTCCGGCATATTATTATGTCGGAAAACATGTTAATTAAAAGTACCCTGATAGATAATCTGAATACTCTCTAAGAACTAACGTAATAACTAAGACACTCACCTTAATGCTGTATCGAGCGCACAGTTGGCGTGTGATAGCTCAACTTATACCGTTCGCACTGAGCAGTGAGGGACGAACGATTGTCGAAGTGGGGCACTATTCAAGGTGTAAAATCTCGGTTAATTCTAGAAAGACTCAGCGTTTTTCAGGATTAATCATGAGAGGATTAATCATGAGAGGATTAATCATGAGAGGATTAATCATGAGAGGATTAATCATGAGAGGATTAATCATGAGTGTCTTAGTTATTTTCATTTGGATATACGTCACTCGACATATATCCAAAAACTTAAGGTCATGTAACAGTGTATTAAGATAAATGGTCTCAAGACGTATATCCCCGAAATTAGGTATGAATAGAGTGATCATCAGCAAAAGTAGTCGTTACAAAAAAGATAAGTAAATGCATGGGTTACAGATACACAAATGCTCTAGTGCGACGAAAAAAAGGAGTGGTATATTTGCCAACGCGCGCTTGATCCCCCATGATTGCTGCCATAAGTAAACTGAATGGCGTAATTAGTCTCGGCAAACACGTCACAGATAAAAAGCGTCGTGCGACGTTGAATAAACTGTTAGGCACTAGAGGTAACTATGGAGAACTCTGAGGAATTCATAAAAATCGATATTGATGGATCCTTGAAGAAGCGTATCGAGTTTCATTTGGAGCTAATGGATAAACATGCCTTAAATATAATAAGAGCCGCCGCACGGATAGAAATTATTCTTAGTGAAGCGGTCAAGGAGAGGTTCGAAAATGAGATTGGAGTTCAAAAGGTGGTTGGCGATAGTCTGGCTAGATTAATCCAGTTGTCATTTGCTCTCGGTGTTATTAAGCAGAAAACCTATGAGTCCTTACTAAATTTTAAGAATATACGAAATCGAATGGCTCATAACGCTGAAACCGACTTGCGAATTAAAGACTTGCTGTCAATGCTTCTATTTCTAGGCTCCGACGCAGAGAGAATAGTTCAAGAAAAGGGCTCGTATCTGGCCGAATGGCACAAGGTATCGTTGGAAATATTGGTAGAGCATGTAGAGAGCGAGGTAAATGCCTAACAATTTGCTCCATTTGACGCGGCGGTCTACGTTCCTTTTTGTGCATTCGCTGCGCTCATTATTGCACAAAAATCCACTACAACCGCCGCGCAAATGAGCAAGGCGTTATGTCTCAGAGGATATCTAGCTTGAGTATTAGCCCATGGATGGATTCAGGTAAAGTGTTTTCGCCCAACAAACAGTTATATGCAGAGTTTATTTCTGAACACGAAGTGTGTCAGGGCGGCCCTATTTTTGGGTATTTGAAAATAAATGATGATAAAATAATCAGTAACTGTAGTTCATCTTTTGTCTGGTCGGATGATTCAAAATTTATCGCCGTACCAGTATGGGATAAAAAACGGAATCAATTACTTGGGCTATATGATGTGAAAACCGGCATATTACGGCACTTAAAATCTAAGGCTAAAGGCAGGTTCTTTGGATTTTTCCCATATAATAAACCGTATACTGTACTTGAATTATCATCATTCTCTAACGGCATAATTAAGGGCGTTAATTCACCTGTTTATAAACCAATTGCAATAAACGTTGCTATTGAAGAATTCTATTAAAGGGGGGATCTTAGCAGTCAAAGCCCTTCAGGCAGCGCTGCGTAAGCTTCGTTTGCTATTGTCTACGCTGGCGGTGGTTCAAAAAAATCTTCAATATTCTCTAAAGTTCTCTTCTCCAAGCGTATGAAAACACATTAACGTAAATGCTAGGCGCAATGAATGAATCATTCATTGCGCAATGGCTAAATGCCAGACATTCTTAGTGTGTTATTTCATTTAAAGGCGTGATGCTATGTTGTCTTATGTGGGTGCTTATTTTTATGACAAAATCATGCGGGCCACGGAAGAAGCCTGTTTAATCGACTGGCGACGGGATTTATTAAAACAGGTGCATGGTCATGTTTTAGAAATTGGCGCGGGCACCGGGGCCAGCTTAGGGCTTTATCCCCAGCGTGCGGATATTCAATTACACCTAGCCGAACCGGATGAGCATATGCGTGCTCAATTGGTTAAAAAGCTGGCCCATTCACATTTTGCAGATGCAAGGGTGTTGTCTTGCAGTGCTGAGAACATCGACAGCGAAGACAGCATCTATGATTTTGTGTTTGTCTCCTTGGTGTGTTGCTCGGTTAATGATGTATCTAACGCACTGGGGGAAATCAAACGGGTATTGAAACCTAACGGGCGCTTATTGTTTCTAGAACATGTGGCAGCCCCTGAAGGCTCTCAGCGTCGCAGGTGGCAAAATGTATTGAATGGGCCATGGGGCAAATTGGCGGGCAATTGTCACTTAAATCGCGATACCGAAAAAAGCTTGCTAGATGTTGGGTTTACGCTCGAACAAATCACCCGTGAAAGCTTGCGTAAAGCCATGCCCTTAGTGCGCCCAAGTATCCGTGGTGTGGCAAAAGTCAGTCAAGCCAACTAGAAACAATCTATTCTCAGGCGTTCATCGTACAAGGGTTATCTGTTTTAAAGATTAAGGTTTGAGAGTGAATAAAATAAACAGTAAAAAATTACGCAACAGTAAGTGGACGGCCCTTAAACCCACCCATAAAGAAAAGCATTTTTTGATCACTGAGGTTGAATACGATGAAGAAGGCAATGTGATCGAGTGTATCTTAGAAGCGGTCATGACTAAGCGAGAACAAGCCATTGATTGGCGGGACTTAAGTGACGACACTATTTGGGCGCAAGGCTGGAAATATTAAACTAGTTGATACCTAGATTATCTTTTTTAACGCGAATAAAAAAAACCGCTTATGCCATAAGACATAAGCGGTTTTTTTGTGGGGCTAGTTGGCTTTAAACCTGAGTTAACCAACCAAATTTATCTTCTGCGCGACCCCATTGAATATCATTCAAGGCTTGGCGCAGTTTCAATGTGGTTTCGCCCGCTTCGCCTGAACCTACGGTGATTTCTTCGCCGTTATGAATCAAGGTACCAACCGGTGTTAATACTGCAGCGGTTCCAGAAAGAGCGGCTTCGGTGCCCGGCTTTTGCGCGCGTTCAATTAATTCATCAACACTGAAGTTGCGTTCGGTCACGGTCATGCCCATGTCGCGTGCGATGGTGAGAATCGAATCGCGGGTGATGCCGTGTAAGAACGAGGCATCCAATGCTTTGGTGATGATCTCGTTGCCGTCGATCAAAATAAAGTTAGCGGCACCGGTTTCTTGTACGTCGCCATTGGGGCAGAACAGTACTTGGTCGGCGTTGTTTTCTTTACGAGCGCGGGCGATTGGGCCTAGTGCGCTGGCGTAGTTGCCGCCGCTTTTAATCATGCCCATGTGAGAGGCACAGCGAGCGCCATTTTCTTCAAGCAATAAACGTAATGGTTTGACGCCGCCAGCAAAGTAATCGCCTACGGGTGATAGCAGTACGTATAAAAGTGATGTTTCAGAAGACACCGCCGCTTTGCCGATGCTTGGCTCGGTGCCAATGTGCGTTGGGCGAATGTACATGGAGCCCGGTGCGCTCGGTACGTCGTTGGCATAAAGGGCAACCACGTCCTTGATCATCTGGCTTAGCTGATCTTTATCGATGTCTGGCAAGAATAGTAATTCAGTGCTTTGCGCCATACGCTGGATGTTGGCATCCATGCGGAAAATTTTCACGCTGCCGTCTTCGTGTTTGAACGCTTTTAAACCTTCAAAACAGGTGCTTGAGTAATGTAAGACATGGGCGCCTGGGTGCAGTGTTAGGGTGTCTGAGGCGACCATGCTGGATGGCGTCCAAGCATGGTTTTCGTATGTTGCTAATGCCATTTTCGGCATGAAAACGGTTCCAAATGCGGCCATTACCTATTCCTAATCGTATCTATGGGTCGCCAGTGAAGGCGCCCTCAAGCTATTTTGTTTAAGGCAGGCGGACGAGATTCAATCCGCTTGCTCAGTGCCGTTGGGCACAGTATTCATGATCTCTTGCCAAAGTGTTTTAACCGTGTCGATGTGGGTGCTTAACCCAGCTTGGTCGAGCTCATTGGGGTCTAACAGTAACTTTTGGTTCTGTAAGGCCCGACGGTGTGCCAATGAGCGGTAGGCGATGTAAGCCTGAATGAGAGCATTACTTTGCTTAGGCTCGATGATGTTATGAGACGCTAAGGTTTCCAGCAGACGGATGTTATCTGTCCAAGACAGAAGAGGCGGATGCTGCTCGCAATGGGCCAGTACCAGGTACTGCACCATGAATTCAATATCCACTATACCGCCAGCATCTTGCTTAAGCTGAAACTGGGTTTTGCCCACACTTTGGGAGCCAAGATTATCGCGCATTTTATCGCGCATTTCTCGTACTTCTTGCTGTAGTTGCGTGGGATTTCTGTGTTTCGTGAGAATTTGCTGACGGATTTGCTGATATTTGTCGGCAAGGGCCTGTTCGCCTGTGATGACGCGGGCACGAATAAGTGCTTGATGCTCCCATGTCCACGCTTCTTGCTGTTGGTATTTTTCGAAGGCATTGACCGACGCCACGATCATACCGCTGGCCCCACTTGGGCGCAGGCGCATATCCGCTTCATAAAGTTGCCCAGCACGGGTGGTGGTATTAAGAATGTGAATAAGTCGCTGACCCATGCGGGTGTAAAAGACGCCGTTTTCTAATTGCCGCTCGCCTTGGGTGTATTTGTTTGCCGTGGCGTGATGCAAAAACACCATGTCTAAATCAGAGCCATAACTGAGCTCAATGCCGCCGAGCTTGCCATACCCGAGAATCAAAAACTCAGGTTCGGTGACGGCTTCCCCTTGGGCATTACTTGGGTAGCCATATTTGTCGACCATTTGTTCCCACGACATCCATAGTGCGCGCTCTAAAATGGTTTCAGCTAACCAGGTTAAGTGATCACTAACTTTCATTAACGCCAGTGCGCCGGTGATGTCGCTGGCGGCGATTTGTAATTTATGGGCGCTGGCATAATGACGCAGGGCATCCATTTGCTCTTCTAAGTCTAATGGGTCAATTCGCAGCAGGCGTTGATTAAGATCCGCCACCATGCCTTGTTTGTCATTGGGGTTATACAGATGAGCCGGATGCAGAAGCTCGTCTAATAAAATAGGGGCATGGGCGATACTGGAAGCGATCCACGGGCTGGCGCCACATAAGCGCACCAACTGTTGCAGTGCCGATGGATTTTCACTTAGCAATACAAGGTAGGCCGTACGGCGAAGTATGGCTTCCAGTAGGGGGACTAAACGCTCAAGTGTGGATTGTGGTTGCTCACATTGCCATAACGCCTTTAGCAACAAAGGCATGGCTTTATCTAGGCGCTGTTTACCAATGGCCTGCATTTTGTTATCCGCCAGGTCGCGTAACTTTTGCAGTGTGGCTTGCAGCTCGGGAGTGTTGATTGGATCGTTGGACTGCTCATCATCGTGTTGCTGAAACCAGATGTCCTGCCAAGCTTGGGTGTCGGTTGCTTCGTCTTGTTCGTCTTCATCGGCCACAATGTTTTTAAAATGCAGGCTGACTTTTTCACGGTGAATATCCAGTTGCTGGATGAAGGTTTGCCAGCTTTCGCATGCCATGTAACTGGCTATACGTGCTTGATTTAATTCGTCACTGGGCAGGGTTTGACTTTGCTCATCGTTCAATCCCTGTATGGCGTGTTCGGTATCGCGTAAAAAATGATAGGCGGCCAATAAATCATTGACCGCTTCAACGGGCAGGTATTCATTTTCTTTGAGGTATTTAAATACTTTAAAAATGTTTGGTTGTTGCAGTTCAACTTCTTGCCCACCACGGATCAGTTGAAAAGCTTGAGCAATAAATTCGATTTCACGAATGCCACCGCTGCCCAGTTTGACATTGTTGCCTAAATTACGGCGCACGGTTTCTTGGCGAATGCGCGCTTTCATTTCACGCAGGGATTCAAACGCACTGAAGTCTACATATTTACGGTAAC
>Ga0209634_1000826_pt1 | contig 23407 bp, 20 predicted proteins | sample LinPmetageLP40_FD_184043 | JGI IMG/M metagenome (GOLD analysis project Ga0209634, IMG submission 184043) | Marine viral communities from the Pacific Ocean - LP-40 (SPAdes) (version 2) | ecosystem: Environmental > Aquatic > Marine > Oceanic | place: Pacific Ocean | collected 2010-08-26 | reverse complement strand
ATATATGATTTTAGTTAAACAAAATGTAACTAGCAACTATGAAGTTTGGTGGAATTCCATATCATACATATTACTAACCATCACAAGCTACACAATCTGCCATTCTTGATCCTAAATCTCCTTTAATTACTGAATCTGTTCTTAAGTAATAAAATGTTTTAATACCTAATTTCCACCCCTCTAAATGTACCTGATTAATCCATTTTGGTGAATCATTAACATCAAATGATAGGTTTAATGATTGTGTTTGATCAATATAACGTTGTCTGATTGCTGCTTGTCTAACTAATTCTAATTGATTAATTTCAGGAAATGTTAGAAATAATTCTTTTTCTTCAGGGGTTAAAACATTATCTGGTAGGCCTTGTGCTGAGCCCTCTTGTTCTAACATTACATCCCACCATTTATCTTTATCTTCTCCTTTTTCAATTAAAATTTTCTGTAATTCTTTATTTTTACGGATAAATGTTCCTTTAGCACCATTAAATGTATAAATATTAGCGGGTAAAGGTTCAATACCTGCACTGATACCACCTACAATTACTGAATTTGATACTGTTGGTGCTATAGCTAACAAATGAGTATTTCTCATACCTGTCCCTCTACACCATAATGGTTCTCCATATTCTTGAGCTAAAGCCATTGATGCCTTTTCTGCTTTACCCCTAATATCTGAAAATATGTTATGTGTGTGAGCTGTGGATGCTATAGAGTTAAAAGGTAATCCTTTTTGTTGTAAAAACGAATGCCAACCCATTACACCTAAACCTAAAGCACGACCTTTACGAGCATGATTATATGTCCTTTCTAATGAGGTTTTACCAGCTGATTTATCAATAAATTCTTGCATTACACCATCTAAGAACCAAGTGGCTAACTCAACGGCATCTGTATCTTTCCACTCATCATATTTTGCTAAATTCATCGAAGATAAACAACAAATAAATGAATGTTCTTCATCCGTAAATAAGGTAATTTCAGAACAAATATTTGTCATTGATACTTCTAAATTGTTTAACCTATAAGCAATTGGGTTATCTTTATTAACATTATCCTTATACATTATATAAGGTTCACCTGTTTCCATTCTAGATTTTAAAACAGTAGCCCATTTATTCATTGATTCTGGATCTCTTGCTTCTAATTTTCTCATAAATGAATCACCTACAACAACACATTGGTGTAAGTTAAGACATTGTCTATTAGGATCACCTTTAGGTCTACGAATTTGTAAAAACTCATCAATGTCTCCATGTTCAATATCTAAATTGACAGATGCTGCCCCTCTTCTTACATTTCCTTGGTTAGTTGCTATAATTGATGAATCAAATATTTTAGCCCACGGCACTACACCTTCACTTTTACCATTTCCAGTAATTCCTTCTCCACGTTCTCTAATGCGAGATAACGAAATACCTACACCACCACCGGATGCTGTTAACTTCATTAGTTCCGCGTTAGTTAAACCGATTCCACGTATTGAATCAGGTGTATCAACACCAAAACACGAAATAGGTAAACCTCTATCAGTTCCCATATTTGACAACACAGGTGATGCTAATCCTAACCATCCATTCCACATTATTTTGAAGAATTTATTTGCTAGTTCTGGTTTTTTAAGTCTATTAGCCGCTGCATTTGATACTCTCTTATAAGCTGTTCTTACGGTTTCATTAGGTAATAGATAACCTTTAGAAATTGTAGCTAGTGAAATTTCATCCATCCATTCTGGGTACTGTTTTCCAGCTTCCCAGTTACTATAATCTACTTGTAGTGCGTTGTTTTCCATATTTTAAAATAATGATCCTGCGTCCCAATTTTGGACTCCTTTACTATAATTCGTTACTCTATTTGCGAAGAAATCTGTGTGTTGTTTACCTCCAGATAAACTATCAAACCATTTCATTCTTTTCACTGCATCTTTATCTATACCATTAACGATAGGTCCATACCCTAAATCACTCATTTTAGTGTTTACTCTATGTTTAATAAAAGAAGTTAGATCATATTTTGGACAACCTGGTAGATCCCCCATTTCATACACTTTATCAATAAAATCTAATTCTAGTTTTAAGGATAATAATGCTGCTTCTTCAATGTCTTTTTTTAATTCTGGGGTGTTGTATTCAGGTTTTTCATCCATTAATGTTCTAAACAACCAACAACCAGCATCTGAATGTAATGACTCATCTCTGATACTCCATTCTACAATTTGTCCTACTCCTTTAAGTTTATTATCTAATTTAAATGATAATAAAACAGCAAATGAACTAAATAAATTAACACCTTCTGTAAATGCTGAAAATATTGCTAATGATTTTGCTCTCTCATGCCAATTTGGGGTTCCATCATGAGAATCTCTTACGGTAGTTAATGCTTCAATTTTAGCCATTGTTGCTTCATCTTCTAAAAACTCAGCAAAGTTATCTAATCCTAATTCCTCATTTAATAAAGAATAAGCTTCAGCATGAATGGTTTCAAAAGCACCAAATGTAACAGCCATTTTAATTATTTCAGGTTTTCTAAACCAACTTGTTACTAAATTAGTCCAATAATCATTTACAACAGTTTCAGTTTGAGCAAATCCTTTTAAGATAGTACCAATAATATTTTTTTCAGATTCTGTTAAATTTTGTTTCCAATCATTAACATCTGACATCATAGGTACTTCTGTATGTAACCAATGTGCTTGATGTTGTTTTAACCAATAATCTGATGCTTCTTGGTATTCAAAAGGTTTGTAAACAATTCTTTCTTTAGTAATGTCTCTTTTTGCCATTTATTGTGTTTATTTAATATTAAGGGTTTAATTCAAAAAATTTCTTACGTAACAGTTGTTTATCAAAAGTATCGACATCAGTATCAAACTTGTTAGATTTAGAAGAAGGTGCAAAACTTTCAGATTCTTCTCCTTCAATATATTCATCTTTTATAGTAAAATGACCAGTAGATGTATCTGCTTCTATACCAAAAGTAATACCATCCATACCGTATCTATTTTTCATTAAATGAAATCTACCTGTATTATTAACTTTATCTTCTTTTTTACGAGAAAGAGACATACAAAAATCAGTAATCATAATCTTATCATAAGATCCTGCAGCCTTATCTCCTTGGATAACATTGTCATTTGCACCCGCACGATTAACTTGTGAAACAGACCAAATTGGTATATCAAGTTGTCTAGCTAATCCTTTAGTACTTGTATAAATATCATCAATTTCATCTTTACGCTCACGATTTGTTTTTCTTGATGAAAGTAGATCTACATAATCAATAATTACCAGATCAGGTTTAACCCCCATGCTCGTACTTTTTGCAATATGAGATTCAATAGTGGATACAGATGCACGTCCTGTTGGGTATTCTTTAATAATTAACTTACCAGGTAATTGGGGTATAAGTTCTTCTACTTGATCTCTGTGAGAATCTATTTTATTAACTGGTATTTTAGTAAAAAAGGCATCATATCGTTTACCAACATATTCTTCTCCTAGCTCCAAGGTATAATGAAGCACATTATAACCTAATCTAACAGCATGTCCTCCTAATGATACTAATGACCAAGATTTACCACCTCCTGGATTACCAAATATAAGACCAAAGTCTCCATTTCCAAGTCCACCTTGTAATAATTGATTAATTTTAGGCCAAGGGGTTGGAACAGTTTCTCTTGAATTTTCTCTATAACGTTCTTCAATATCTTTAATATATTCATGTCCTATATTTTTATCTTGTCCTGCTTTTAAAGCATTATCTACAATAAAACGAATACCATCAAAATCTCCTGCTTTCAATAAATCCACAGATGACATTAAAGCCTTCTTTAATTGTTGGTTTTTACAAAAATTTGTAAATTCTTCTTGAACATATTCTAAATCATCATCTGAGGTTACATATGCTAATTTAAGTTGTTCTTTAATAGATAACTGTAATACTTCATTATCTATTTTTAGTAGTTCTACCTTTAATATATCTAAAGAAGGGGTGGTATGGTATTTATCATAATACCTTAAAACTTCTTTAATAGCCCACTTTTGCGCCTGGTTTTCAAAGTATTCTTCTGATATAATATCATGGATGTTAACTAAAAATTCTTTATGTGTTAATAAGGATGATAACACTTTAATTTGAAAATCGTGTCCGTATTGGTTTATGCTATTTAATGTCATCTATAACCTTTTTATTTTATTATTTGTAAGTTGGAAACATAGCAAATATATCTTTTAACCACGAATCTAAATTTCTGATCATACCTCCTAATTTATCTTCATTGTAAAACGAAATAAACATTTCAGGGTTAAAATCAGGTAAATCCTCAGTTATTAATTTATCAATATGTTCTTTACCTTTATCATCAATCATGGGTACGCTTAAATCCATTACTTTATAATTGGTTTCAATACGAGATCGTTCCTGAACTATACGTGAATATACAATATGTTCTTTGTATTTCCTAGCAGAAATGTCGAAAATATCATCTAAATTTAATTCTTGAGTTTTTAATTCAGGGAATTTTTTAAATATACCTTTAGCACCTAAACCTTTAATACCTTTAATATTATCTGAATTGTCACCTAGTAGGGTTTTATGTAAAATAAAGTTATGAGGTAGTAAACCAAATTTCTCTTCTACAACTTTTGGAGTGTAGTATTCTTTCTCCATTGGTCTATACACAATAATCTTATCAGTTACTAGTTGTAAGAAATCCTTATCACTAGATACAATAAAACAAGTCGAATCATGTTTTTCTACTAATTTTTCAGCTAATACTGCTATAATATCATCCGCTTCAACTTTATCGAGGATAGTAGTTTTAACTGGTAGTAATTTTAAATATTGGATAATACGGACGATCTGGTCAATTTTTGAATCATGTTCTTCCTCAATATTGTCAAATGCTTCCCAATTAGTAATCCTTGATAAATTTCTTGTCCCCTTGTACTCGGAGAGCAGGTTCTTACGGTTTACCGTAGAACCTTGCCCATCGAATACTACATAAACAGATGTTGGGTTTGTTTGTCTGATCATTGCACCTAAAGAGCGGAAGAAACCACCTAACCCTCCAATATGAATCCCATCGGGGTTAACCATATTCATCATGGCAAAATTTCTAAAAAATAGATTTAAACCATCTAAGATTAATACTCTATCATGCCTATTTTGGGTAGGTACTTCCTGGTCTTCTTGAATATTATCCAAGAGACTAAATAACTCTTTGTGCTTCATGTTTGTGTTTATAGGTCCTGTACGTCGTAAAGGACTGGGGTTACATCTTCATCATCTTCTACAATCTTGAATGTTCCTCCTCCTAGGATTTTAGACCATTCATCTGCATGTGCTTTTTTATAAGCATTTTTATCTTTATCTGTATCTTCGATAAATCCATGAGAAGTCATAACAATTTTACCTCTTGCTGCTATACCATTAACATGGTTTTTGTCAATTTGTAAATTAGTACGTTTACCCCATTCAACTTGCTTACCACCTTTAATTGCTTTAATTTTAGATGTACCAGCGTTTGAAACATTACCAAATGTAACTACAAATGTTGCGTCATACCACATAGCCATTCCACCTTTGTTCATCATTTTTGGTTGACCCATAGGTGATTCTGCTTTAGCGGTCCATACTTTGTTAATAGCAATTAAACTGTTAGTATATGGTGATGATTCTTTACGAGACATTACAATACTTTGGTTTACTGTATTACCAAATTGTGTTGACATTGCTCCAGCATTCCATTCATTGTTATTCTTCAGTTTTTCAACTGACATAGCACACGGAATTGATCCAATTGAATCCCAAAAGAAAGCTAAATCTGTTGGTAGATTACCATTTTTCTGTTCGTTTTGTAAATCCATTATAAATGCAGCTACATCTTCTACAGTATGTACAGTTTCTCTATCAACATAGATAAAGTCACCTTCATAATCTATAACATTACCTTCATCATCCTTGATTAAATTAACTTTTAACCCCATCTGAGCTGCGTGTTCCCAATTCCATTTCATCTCGGTAATGATAAATACAGGTAAAATTCCCATATCTTGTGCAGATACTGCTGCTTCTAATAACGCTGTAGTTTTACCAGTATCAGAATGTCCTCTAAGTAATACTATATGTCCCATTGGAATACCAGGTACTCCAGATACTTCTTGAAATGCTGGTGATAATGGAATCCATTTTTGTTCCTTAAATTTAACGTTTTTATTTAAACCTTTAGAAGCTTTAAACTTATTAAGATCAAATTTGCTCTTGATCTCAGCAGACACTGCTGCTGAGAGAGACTTTGTTGATTTTTTTGCCATATTTAGAAAGGAAGATCATCGTTATCATTACTTTTTTTATCATCAAATAATGAATCAAATTGGTCTACTTTACTTTGTTTAGCTTTTGAAGTATCTAAACTAAAATTAGTAGATGGGTTTGATGTTACAGGAGATGAAACTATTTCTTCCGAATCCTCCTCTGGTGATAACCATTTTTCTAATGCAGATTTCATATCTTCAAATGAATAACGCTTAAATAAATCCCCTTTAGGGTTTGGTTGCTCACTTGTCCATTTTTCTACTAATGAAGCATCTTCACTAAGTGGTGAAGTTTTTAGTCTAACACGTACTGATGATTTATTATAAGGAGTTCCTGTTGCTTCTGGTCCTACTGTTTCTACTGTGAGGTCTCTTCCACCTACAATATCAGTGTAATCTCCAATTTCATCATCAACAGCAAGTGCTAATAATTCTTCATATACCATTTTACCAAATTGCCATAATCTAACACCTTTATCTTCTTCTCCACGTACTATAACGGGAACAAAAACACGGTTTTTAGCATCTAACTTTTTAGCTAATACATAATTTTCTTTGTTATACTCTCCTTCACGTAGTTTCCCAGCAAATAGAGCAATTGGGTCTTTTTCACCAAAATTAGCTGGTGAGATCATTACTTTATTAGTAATACCATAATAGAACTTAAGTTCTGTAAATGGGTTTGTAGCATCATACGCTGATGGTACAATTCTAACTTGTTGTTTACCTAATGTAGGTTTCCAATAAATTAATGAGTAATCGGTCTTTTGACCACCCTGTGGTTTTGATTGGAGGGTATCCAATTTTTGCTTTAGTGCATTTAAATCCATAATGTAACTTATTTTTAATTATAACTGTTTATATGTAACTGAATATACGAACTATATTTTGGGGAACCAAATTATATTTCAATTATTTTGTGTATTTTTGTATTTAATTGATTTAAATCATTGTGTTGGGTAAGTAAAACACAATTTTTATAATGTTGCCAATCAACTTTATATTTAGTATCAACAACACCCCCATTTAATTTCTTAATTAATTCGTTAAGGGCGTTAATAGTATACAAGGTATTAGATTCTTTTTTTCTATGAACCAGAATAGTATTATCAGGGATTGTTTGGACATTCCCTTGGTCTACGTTATATGTTACAACATATTCGTTTTTTCCTACAATTTCAAGCACAAACATTTTATTATATATGATTGTATACTTTGATTGTATTTCTTCTATAAGCGTATCTAAACCTTCTAAGTCGGTAAAGGTACAAAATAATTTATTATTCAAGTCTCCTGCGTTTTGGATGTTAGTAATAACATCATATTCCGCATTATACATATTGGTACTATTCTGTAAAATTGTAGTCATAACCTTCTATTTCTTTAATGTTTAATTTATATTTTTTAAATACTTCTCTAATCTCTTCTAATATGCCTTCTTCACTGTTATCTAAATCAAACAAAAATGAATCATATGTGTAAAGTACTAGCTTTGTTTTGCATTTCCGCAATATACCACACATATCCCATAATATACGAACATTCATTGACGTCTCCAAATTTTGTAGCAAATAATTAAATAATTTTTGTGGATTCATGTTTTGTAAATTTTCCTTTTTATATCTATATCCAGAAATTTCACATTCTATAAACCCGTCGCTTTCAAATTTACGCCATGCTTCTCCTACGTATTTTTCTATTTTTTGAAAGAATTCCAGACCTTTGTAATTTTCAAAAACGCCTCCATAGAGCTGTTTGAAGGTAAGTTCTTTCGATTTTTTATAATCCACGCCATATAAGGATGCAAAGTGAGAGTGAATATCAACAGTGGTAAAAGCATAACCAATGAGATTAGCAGCCAAACTAGGGTGATAAGCACTAATATCAATTTCCACGAACCTATTATTACGTGGTATAAAACTTTTCCTACATCCATTTTCTTTATTAAGTGCTGCATAATTTACATTTTTAAATTTATTTGATGGTCTTGTTGTTGTTGTTTTTAAGTTGAACTGAGTGTGGACGTATTCACCGTCAACCTCGTGGAAGTATTCACTGAAGGTGTCATTGTGTATGCGTATGCCATTTCTCTCGATGGCGTTGAATACCACGGATACTCTACTGTTAAAGAAGTCATCATATTTTGTTTTTTTTCTGTTAATATTCGCTTTTAGATCTCCAAAAATTGTCTCACATATTTCATAGTGTTTAACAATCGGTATAATTAGGTTTAACTCATGGTTATCCTTGTGTTTACTATAATATAACTCATGTGTTGGTGTAGATGGGCGTATATATGTATGAGGAGGTGGTGTTATGTCATAAAGAGTTTTGTTTGGGAAATAATGTAATATTTCTTTTTTATCTCGGCAATACAACACTTCAAACTTATCTATCAATTCGTTTACACGCGTATTTAAAACATTTAAAGACTCACTATGCGTAACACATACCATAAAGCCTTTGCTCGCTTCAATTGGTCTAATATACACTAAACTTACGTGATTTAGTACAGGGTGTATCGTATCATTATAAGGTATTACCTCAATGAAAGCTTTTTTATAACCACTATTTATCAAAACATTTAACTGTTCCTCGTTTTCTACAAGCCAGTACATATACCTTTATTTTACCCTAATATACGAATGCTTTTAGTAGCCTCCAAATGTATTTGTAATCGTCTTAGAAGGCTCTTCATATGAACCGGATTGAATAGTAGGGGTTAGTGGGTTTAATATAGAACCAGTTTGTGCAAACTCCAAATAATCATGAGCTTCCATAGTATGTTGTCTTCCTACCATTGGCCCTTTTGTTGGGTGGATATGATAATAACCAATATATGGTTTTTTAGATTTAGAATATTTTAATTCCTCCCCATTACTATAAATGTTTTCATTTTTACTATATTGATAATATTGAGTATATTTTTTCTTAAAATAATTACTAAACCCATAAACTTTATTGGTTTGTTCTATACTAATTATATTACTATTGTTTGATTTATAAACTATATTTAATTTTCCGGTTAAACTCCAAAATACTTTTAATGGAGTAAACATATCAATTTGCACCTTTGGGGATTTTGTTGTAAATTGGGTATAAGTAGATTTATTAGTTTCTATAGTGGAATTATTCTTAAAATTGTATAAAAAGTACCTATTAAAGAAACCATTAGAATAATCATTACTCGTTGGGAGTGGGATTGTTTGTAATGGGGTTGAAGGTGGTGTTTTTAATATAATTCCTTGTTGTTTTTTTAAAGTTTGGTATTGGTAAGACCAAAAGGAAGAATTGTCAGATGTATCCTGTATCCCAGACCCAACATCAGTACCTTCCCTATTTGGGGTTTGTGATGGTGGTATATTCACCAATTGGTTATTAGGTGGTGTAGATGGGTTTTTACCTGTAAAGCGTTGGTTGTTTGATACTTGGTAGTAGTAACCAGTATAAGGTTCTGATGTAGAAACTATCATGTATTCACCTCCACTAGTGTATAAACCTTCTTGTATTTGTGATTTTGGGTAGTACATTATTATGTATATAGTTTATATTTAGCTTGGGATGAATTGTAGATAGATAGTTTTTGATTAAATTTAGTTGTCCCCTTAGTATATTGTGCCTTATCAGCTGGGGACCACCATTTATTAATATATGTATTAGTCCAACTATCACCATCATTTCCATTAAACCCTTTAGATGTTATTCTACTAACCATAAATTCTAAAAAGGCTTGGTCATTTTCAAAAACAGCAAACTCTCTTTTTCTTTCGGCATCTGGTCTTACATATCTTGCAGTAATATATTTGCTAGATCCCCCACCCCATCTTATAGCTTTACCATTATAATTAACATCTGTTTGAACCCCAGCATAATTAAAACCACCAGCTGAGCTAAATGCTTGTCCTTTTTTAGATGCTTCTGCATAGAGAACTGCAAACACTGCTTTTCCTATAGAGGGTTTGGAAATTTTATTTAAAATTTTAACTGCATTTTCGTATGTAAGTAGATTAGGGGGTGGTGGTGGTGATATTAAAGGTAATTCAGGGTATGATGAAATTACTTCTCGATTATCTTGATTTTGACTTTGATTTGTACCCACTACTGTTTTCCCTTCGTTAAATATACCGGCATCTAGATTTTTATTGTTTATAGTCCTAGATGGTGGTATACTAAGGGTAGATAAGTTTGTTTCCCATTTATTATCCGATAATTTATGATCTACTTTTTTTATTATAAAATCTAAAGTACCCGTTATACTATTTGTTTGGTATTCTTGGGGTAAAAACTTTTGATTTATGTTTAATTTTTGGTATATTTTAACCCCAGATATACCATCTAAAGTTATACTTAATTCTACTGGAATAAAACCTGATTGGTTTGAAGGGGTACCTGTTATTCTATAGGCCTTTTGGTCTCTTAATCTAATATATTCTTTAAAGGCTTGTTTACCTTTTTTAAAAAAATCTTTATTTTCAATATTAAGATATTGTGCTCTATTAGTACCTATAGTAAAGGCATTCCCATTTACATCTTTTTTACCTGCAATACCTCCAGAAAAGGCGTATATTAACCAAGTTTGATATGAAGTTGAAAGATCGATATCATTTTCGGATAACACATCTTTTCCTTTACCCTCTTTAAATTCTTTAAAACCTTTTAATGCCTCACTATAAGTTAATTTATCAAATCTATAACCATTATATACTCCTGATTTTACATCTTTTGGGGAACCATATTGACCCGCGGCTTGTACACTTCCATTTAATATATACCATCTTAGAGAATTACCTACACCCAAATTACGTTCTGTATCTGCGTTAATTTTATCTCTAAGGGTATTACCTGTACGACCTTGAGAAAGACTCCTGTTTTGTACACCATATTGTGATGTAAAAAGTACATCTTTAATTCTAACTCCCCAAAAAATTTCAAATTTTGAATCTATATCCTCTTCTTGTGCTTTTTCTACCATTTTTGCTTCTTCAACAGGGTTTGGAAAATTTGGAGCAGGTAATATTTGTTTTTGAAATCTATCTATTAGTCCAGAATTTATTGAAGAAAAAGCAGTACCATCAATAACTTTAGATGAAGAACCCCCAGCAGTTGTTCCTATAGATATCATACTAGCTAAATTAGATGGGATTTTTGATTCAAATTTAAAGCTTTTTACAAAGTTTGAAACAGAATTTCCAGAAGTAGTATTAAAACCAAATACTTCTAAAGGTACTATTTCTTGGGGGGAAGGTACTTTATCTAAAAGTTTTTTTAATACATCACTATTACCCCTTATAGGGTTTTGATCTATAAAAACCAATTCATTTATTTCAGAATTAATTATGGGTTCTATTTTATTTACATTACCTAGGGAACTATTAATCCCATCACAAATTCCAGTTAAAAAATTAAATAAACTTAAAGTCCCGTCTTTTGATGTATTTTTTCTTAAACATGCTTTTATAAAATCAAAGTTTAAATATATATTCATTAGCTGACCATAAAGTATATCTTGGTTTCCTTCTTTTTCTAACACAAAAAAATCCTTTATACTATCTTTTAATAAAAATTGGGGCATATTTACTCCATCGGCACTTACTTGGGGTTTAATATAACATACACTAAGATCAAATGATACTTGGTTTGGTTGTGCACTAACTATATTAATTTTTTCATCGGTCCCAATAATTAAAATAGGAGAGCTTTCATCACCATTTATTACTCTAGGTATAACACTATCTGCAATGTTTTTTAATAAATTACCAAACGTAGTATAATAACTATTCATTTTTGTTAACCCCCCATTAAGATTAAAGGTTGAATTAATTTGAGATTGAAATAACGTCCACTCCTCATTTGCTCTCCTTAGTACTTCTTTAGAACTAAATTCTTCTTCCGAGTCCTTTAACTTTTTAGATTCTTGAGTAAAAATGTTTGCCTTAATTTCAAAACCTAGACCTGTAGTAACAGTTCCATCTGAGTTAGTATATCTAAATATTTCATCTCCTGCTTGGTTCTCATAGTTAGCATTTAAAAGGTTTAGATAGTTTTTATTTGGTTTGTATGGGATTGTAGTACCACTAACCCTAGCGTTACGTTTTGTCCATTTATCTAACCATGTATCTATTGTAGTAGGAGCATTAACTTTAGAAGAACTATCATTGTCTCCTGATGTAAAACTATTTATAGGTGAGGGGATATTTATTTGTAAAGATTCTACAATATCTCCTAAAGTTATTAATTTTAAAGTAATATTATAAGTACCATTTGGAGAAAAATCCCAAGAAAAATTAGTTACCCTTCCAAAAAAACCATCATAATTACCTACATACTTTTTTCTATAAGATTCAATATCTTTTAATACTTGTAATTGAGTTTGTTCTGTTGTATTAAAAAAACTATCTTCAATTAGTGTTGACCCCATAGGGTCTACAAACCCATTATTTATAAATTTAGTATGCCCCCATTCTAACATCATAGTAAAACCTAACTTTAAATATAATAGTTCAATTAATTGAAATTGAAAGGTATTATATGCTTTTATTTGTATAGTTGCAGTTCTAATTGATCCTCTATTTATACAATTTATGGTTGCTGAAGTAATACCCGGCATAGGTTGAAATCCAAATTGTTTCCCACCCAACCCATAGGCTGAATTTTGATTCCAAAGAGAGTTTATGTCTTCTGAAATTCCTGATCTTGGGGTTAATGTTTTAGTTTGAGGGTCTAAGGAAGTTAAACCAGAATATAAAACCGCGTTTTGAGCAAGTTTATTGGTTTGAGAAAAGGAAGATATTTGTTTTTCGTCAAACCCAATATTTCTAAGTTTTTGTTCACCTTGTTTTCGTTGGTTTAAAATATTTTGTTCAATTTGAGCTTTATATAGTTTAAAATTTTCTCTTCCCTGATCTAATATTATATAACCTCCTGCTATTTCTTCAGGGGTATCTTTAAGTCTATGCCTTTGAGACCATTCATAAATTGCATCATCACCTAATGCTCCTGCTTGATATGCTTCGTCGAAAGTAGGTGGTATAATAGTATCAAAAAAATTAACTCCGGATGCTAATTTAATAAAGGAATTTTTATTATTTAATACATTAATTTCTCGTGGGGAAAGAAGGTTGTTGGATGATAAGTTTGTTACATCATACCCCGTCCCCATAAGGAGTTGTCTATCTTTGATTTGTTTGAATACATAATCATTAAACTCTTCACCTAATAAATTTCCGGTCATAACTATCTGTCATTTAACTGTTTAAAACTACTTAATATAGCTGGTAAATTTTGTGGGATTCTTATTTGTATCCCTACTGGTGGGAAATATGAGTTTTGTTTTAAATTTGGGTTTGATAAAGAAATAATCCACCATAAACTAGAATCCCCATAATGTTTTTGAGCTAATTGATCATATCTATCACCTTCTTGAGTAATAACATATATATCGGAAGAAGATAAAGGAGGAGATGGATATTTAGTAGTCCCATAATATAAATAAGTATTTCCTAATAAATCTGTGTTTGAGTATCTACCCATTATATTAATGTTTGATTAGTATTTGTACCTATTGCCTCTTTTGTTTTATCAATATCCGTAGAAGCTGGTTCTTGTTCCTTTTTAGAAGAAGGTACTGTAAAGTTTTCTGAACCTCCTGACCCATCATAACTATTTCCATTTTTGTTTTCTAGGGCTATATATCTTTGATCACCAAATTTAGATATAAATGATGCTCCTCCTTCTAGAAGGCCATCGTATTCATTTTGTTGAATTCTTGGTACAAAATTGTGAATAGGTTTAAATTCAAACCCACTAACAGTCATAATATGAGGTAATTCTTTGGTTTTTTTCCCTCCATCATTATTGTCAGATTTACTATTGGTATCAATTTCAAATGGTGATTCTTTAGGATATGATAAATTTAAACCTGTAATTACACCTGGTTGTTCATAACAATAACCTCCAAAAGTTAAATAAGCAATATTTCCTTGCATATATCCATCTTGACTATAATCAGGGGCTAAACTAGAAGCTAAAAAGTTTAATTTTTGGTACATAGGTATTAATTCATCTACTGATTGTGCTGCTAAAGTCCAACCCATGGATATTGATCTATTGAAGGAATCATACCTATAAAAAGATTCGGCTCTACCCATAAATTTTTCTTCATTCCAACCTGCTGAATAATTATCTGAGAAGCTATCTATATAAGCTCTAAAATGTATATAAGTTAATAATGTATCATACTCATTACTTAATATACCTATTCTAAATTTTATTAAATCATTTTTAATATTATCACCTTTATAAGAACCTACTACCTTACTAGAAAGATATAAAGGTAAAGCATTTATTTTATCTAAAGGACCATCTCCGGTTCCAATATTATAGTTAGATAAATTTTTATTTCTTCTTCCAGGATTACCTAAATGTACCCTATTTTCTATATTATCTCTAGTATAATCTAAAGTAGTAGATATTATTGAGTTTGGAGATGAAGGATCTTTTATTGCTCTAAAATCTGGTAGTATTTGGTCTTTTGAAGTTTTAGAATCCCCAGCACTAACTAACTCACTATAATTATAAAGAAAAGGTTCTATATTATTGGTATCAGTTACTCTTTTTAAACTTGTTTGTCCTACCCCTAAAGCAGATCCTGGACCACCATCATATCTTAATATTTCGCCCTGATTTAAGGATATACTATTATATTTTTGTCCTGCTGATGGTGATGTTGCTAATATATTATTTAATATTCCTCCACCAAATCCACCTAAAAAACCTCCAATACCACCACCACCTGAACCTCCGCTAATTAATTGATCTAAAAAAGATTGAGAACTATTTCCTTGGGATATTCCTAATTTATAATCAACTAAATCTACTAATCTGTTACCTTTTCCCCCTTTAGGATCTCCTTTTACTACTTCAATTTTTTTAGCGTAAAAAGGGGTAGATAAAGGTAAATCATCAGATAAAAAATTTAAAACATCATCAAGAATACCTATACCAGTATTAGAGGCATCTGCTGTTGTATTTGCAAAGGGATTTATTCCTTGTTTTAACAAATGTCCCCCTCCAGCATTTACTGCTATTTGAGCTAAAGTTGAAGTTGGTAAATAAACCCCATCATTTAAAGGTCCATTACTTGCTTGGGATTTAACTGCGGATCTAGATAAAAGATTTTGTTTTGCTATAAATTGTAAACCTTTTGGACTTTTTAGATATTTAAACATCCTTGTAGTATCGTCAGCTACTCTTTGTAAAGAATTAGCTCTTAAAAGGAAATCAAGACCAGCACCCTCTCCAGGTGTACTATCAATGGGTTGAGTAATAAATGGTTCATTACTACTCCCACCACCTAAACGGTCTTGTCCATACCTTAATGATTTAAGGTCAGTTGTTAAATCTATAAGTCCCATATTTTATTATCCAGGTAAATTATTTAAATATCTTGCTGGATTGCCAGAATCTAAACTTGATGGAGATGGTTTGTTAGGTACATTTGGATCACCATTTACTGAATAAGTATCATGTAATTTTGATAGTGAAAATTCAGGTGTTGCTGGTGTACCACCATTTAACCCAGTTAATGTGGATTGGCCTGTTTCTAATTTGTTTAAAAGTCCCATAATTAATTGTTTTTATTATAAATATTATATTATTGTATTTGTCTAGAACCTACAGAAAAAGCAGTACCCACTTCAGTACTATCCATTTTAACTGTTCCTTCTTTACTTAAAATTTGTTTTAATAACATATTTGTTTCACCCATATTGGCATTTCCTCCAGCTCCTCCTGTTGTATTAATATTTGGTGAAACTGCTAAACCATCACCTGCTGCTGTTATTGTAGTAGCACCAAATTTATCTTGAATTGTAAATGGTCCCGATCCTGGAGGTGCAACTCCATCTTCTACTTTATTAAGAGCCATTATTCCTCCAACAGCTCCGGCTGTTGCAAGAATACCAGCAACAACGAAGGGTGTTGCTGCACCAAATGACATAGCAACAGCAATTGCTGCTGCTGCAGCAGCGGCTACTAACAATAAAGGACCTAACATTTGAATTGTTTCTGAGAATTTTTCCATTGCTCTAGCTTGTCGTTCTTGTAAAGATTGTAATTGTTCAGCTGCTTTTACTTCATCTGCTTTTCTATCTAAATCAGCTTGTGCTTGGGTAGATAATGCTTCTCCAGTCATTAAACTATCTGCTAATTGATCAGCACTCATTCCTAAAGCACCTGCTAATGCTTGTTGTTGAAAAACATTCATTTCTTGTAGTTCTTCTAGACTACCTGCTTCTTCAACTAATGCTTTTGCTAATGCTTCTTGGTCATTTGCTAAAGCAGCTGATCTTGCTTTTTCAAGATTTAAATCTCGACCAATTAACATTTCAGCTTCTAATTCTTTAGTAATTGAAGATTCAAAATCCAATAATTGCCCTGCGGATCCCGCAACTGCACTCATTTCGATACCTAAAGATTTAGCTGTGGCAACGGCTTTTGCTAAACCACCTTCAATACCCATAGCATTAACTCGGGCAATTCCTGTAATTTTGTTTGTTTCATCTAATACATCTGATAATTTTAATCTAATACCAAATTCTCTTTCAGCATTTAAAACTCCTTTTGTTTGTTCTTTTTCTAATTCTTTAAAACTTTTACCAGCAATCATGGCTTCTTTAGCCATATTAGCTACTGCTTCTTCGGATAGTCCAAGTAAGCCAAGTGCTTCAGCTGCTCCTTCTCTAATATCTTTATCAAAGGCAATTGCTGTTCCCCCTAAAGCTTTATTTAGGGACATTACTGCTTTTGTCTGTTCTTTTATAGTAATACCAATACTACCCGCTGCCATACTGGATTCATGCATTTCTTTTTTAAATGCCTGAGCTTCTTTTTTAGATATGCTAAGACCACGAGCAATTTCAGTTGTAGATTGGTCTGACTTTTTAAACTGGTCAAATAGAAATCCTGCGACTTTAAATAAAGCACCTGCTCCTAACGCAGCCATATCTAAATTTTTAGCCATGTTCTTAGTAACAATACCTATTTTTTGGCCTGCGGTTGCACTTTTACCTAGGTTTTCTAATTGTACTTTAGATGCTTCATTTGCCTTATCTAAGTTAAAAAACTTATTAAGATCACCCATTCCTAGCTTACTTAATAAACCAGTAAATGCTCCTGAAATTTTGCCAATAGCACCTAAAGATTTATCTTGGGCTTTAACTCTATCTTGAATTTCTTTAGTAATTTTTTCTTGTTGGTTGTAAACTCCTACTAAAGCATTTGCTTCTTCATAATCAATTTTTAAACCTTCCCTTTTAGCATTTTCAATTTTATCAAGAACCGATTGTCTTTTTGATTCTATGTCAGCAATTTTTGAAGCTATAGCAGCTTCACTAGCTTTACCTTTATTAGCTTGATCTTGAAGTTTATTTATAGCTTCTTGATCTTTTTTAGATTGAGTTATGGCTTTTGAAAGATCTTTTTCATAAACCCTAGTTAATTTTTCTGCTTTTACTATAGCATCATCTACTCCTTTACCAAACCCATTTGCAAATGTAACAGCCAAAGATGCTAATGTTGAGTCTAATGACAACATTATTTCTTTAAAATCCTGCGCTTCTTCTTTTGCTTTTTTTACATCGTCTCCTAAGGCCATAAGGGTATTTTGTTATAAATATTAAAGAGTATAATTTTACTTATAACTAGTTTTATTTTGAAATTTAGGTTGGTTTACTTGACCCTTAGTATTAACCAAAGAATCTTTGTCTTTAGACTTATTTGATTTTTCATTTTGGGACTTATTGTACTCATTTATTTCATGAAAAGTAAATTTACGTAACCAAATAGGCATATTATAAATCGTAAACCAATCATAGCCTCCATTTCCATGGAAGACTATGTTATGTATTTGAGTAAATAAATTTTTTCTGTATACTGGACTATTTTCCAAAGTCAGGCCAAAAAAATCCAACCCCAATTGGAATGGTTTTTGTTGTTTCGCTACCAGAGGGAAAAAAAGTTAAATCTACATCCGGTGACATTGACTTAATATATTCTCTTAAAGCACGAGCATCTCGTGCTAGCAGATATTTATCTACAAACTCTCGAATATCTTTTTTTTCTGTTTTTCCTTCAACTGAAAGAATAGTGTGTTTTAATCTTGTAGTAAGTGTTGGATCAGAGTTTTTATCAATTTTCTTTAAACCATCAAGTTCACGTTGGATTTTTGTTTCATCTCCGTGATTTAATAATTTAAAAGTAATTTCATTACCAGAGTGAGGAAATGTAAAACTAAACTCATTTTTACCGGATTTGAACAGATCATCATCAATTTCTGAATTGTTAACTTCTGTTAAATCTATTGTTTCTTCTACACCTTCATATGTAAAAGTATAATCTTTACCATATCCTAAAATACGAGCAGCAATCATAATTGCGTTTTTATCTCCAATTATTAATTCATTGTAATCTATTTTAGAGACAATTAATGATTGGAATAATTTATCTAATACTGTTCCTTTTTGGATATAAGAGGTATTAGTAAGAATATCTTCTTCTTTAGCGGTCATATACTTAATTTCAATTTTTCCATCAGCTAGTGAGGAATCTTTTGAATATAAATATCCTTTAGAAGGTAAGTCTACTATTTCTGTTGCTAGTTTAAAATCTGCCATAATCTTTATTTAATAATAACGTTTGTTCATATTATACATATGAATATAAGAAAAAGCCTGACCGAAGCCAAGCTATTTTCTAAATCAGGGGAAAGTAATGTTTTTAGAAGTTTAAAATACAATAATCTGGTTGTACTGTAATGCTTATATTTTGAGCAGTATCTACAGTATCCCAATTATAATCTCCAAATGATGCGTTTGTAATAAATGCACCTTTTATAATCCATTCAGATACAATATCTCCTACAGGTCCTAGTACGTTAAAAGTAAGATCTTTTTTATAGAAATCACTATACCCATCACGACCAGTAACTGATTCGTGATGTAAACGTACCCATTCCATAGTTGCTTGTGCTCCAGATGGGGTAATTGGATCAAATAATGTTAAAGAAATTGGATCCCAAGTGGATTTTCCTTTTACATATCTTGATACATTAATATGATTTAATTCAACTGTACCTTGTGATAAAGTTACAGCCCCTACTTCTTTTACTAAATAAGCTGGAATACCATCAATATACATGATAAACCTATTAGCTTGTTTTGGCTCAAAAGCGGTGAAAAATATTTCGTTTGGATCTAATACTGCCATTTTATTTTTTTATTTTATTATAAATATTTATCTTTTTAGTTTTTATGCTGGAAATGTTGCTCCAGTTGGTAATACATTGAAATCAAGAATTACAAATTCAGCTGTTTTAGTTGGTTGCAAGAATATTTGTCCTACTAACTCATTTCTATCTATTACAGTTGGTGTATTATTAGTATCATCCATTACTACTTTAAATGCATATAATCCCTGTCTCTGTTGTACTCCTTCTAAATAAGGATTAACTACACTTAAGAAATTGTTTCTTGTAGCAATTGTATTTTGTTCGAATACTAAATTATCAGCTACTCCAGAAATAAATCCTTTAAGAGCAATTAACAATCTACGTACATTTACTCTATCTAAAGCACTAGAACGTTTTTGTAATGTTTTTTGTCCAAATACAACTACTCCAGATTGTGGAAAGGTTGCTAATGGGTTAACATTTGCTTCGTATAAAGTATCTCTGTTATTTGCTGTTAATCTTCTTTCAGCTCTAACTACTTGTCCTAAAGCACCTCTAGTTAAACCTGCAGGCGCGAACCATGGTTCACTTGAAGCATCTGTAAATACATACACTCCAGGAATTACAGTTGACGCAGGGCAAAATACTAATTCACCCGTTTGTGGGTCAATCATTTGAACCCATGGCCAATATGTTGCTGCGTAACTATTATCAAATGCAGATGCTGCTTGTGAAACTGAAGCTACTGAGCTACCATATTTTACTAAGTCTAGTACTGCAATATTATCTCCTCTATTTATTGAGTTATTGATTAAAGCTGTCGTTTGTGTTGCGTGAGTTGCGTTAAGTAATCCAGGAGCACTTATTACATTATATTGGTATTCATCTATATTTCCTAATAAGGCAATTGCGTTATCATAATTACTACCAGTTAAACCTTGTGTGTCAAATGCGGCACCATTTCCTATGTCCCCATAAAAATTAGCAACTCTTCCGTCTACTATATTTTTTCCTACAGCTCCATTAAATGAACCAGATTGGACAGCAGGTAAAGACCCTGTAAATTGTGATTTTGCTTGTCCATTATTATCGAAATAATTTGGAGTTTTCATATTTACAGACTTAACTCTTACATATCTTGATAAGTTAGCATATGATCCTGATTCTTGTACAAAATAATCTGCACCTTCATTAACCAAACGTTTGCTAATATCACCAATTTGTGCTGCAATATAATTTGGTTGGTAAGGGTCTAATGATACATTTGAATATTGTTCTAATACTGTTTGTTGATTAGCATTATCATTTCCTCTACGAACAAGTAAACTAAATGTTCCTGATCCTGTATTTACACCAGCAATTGACCAGCGTACATTTTGTGCCGAACCAGTTGCTAAAGCACCTTCACTTAATTGTTGTACCCCGGTATTCATTACCTCTCCTTCAGAGATAGTTTCTAATACAAAAGGTTGATTTAAATCTGCTAAATTACTTTCTACTATTTTTAATTCTGCAGTATCTGCTACTAAATCTAATGCTGTAACTGTAATTACAGTATTACCTGTACCTGCACCTGCACCTATTGCACTATTAATGGCAGCTGCGGATATAGTAAATATAGTTCCTACTTTAACCCCTTCTCCTACTGATGTTGCTGTTATAGTTGTAATAGCAGCAGATCCAACTCCACCTGATGTAGTTAGAGTAAATGTTACACCTGTTACATTAGCAGAATTTACACCACTTACTATGGCATCTGTACCAACAGTAGCTCCTTGAGTAATTGTAAAATCTGAAGCGTTATTACCATTTGAAAATCCTAAAGTAGCTGAGCCTGTTAATTCTGTTGTTACTAATGGAGAACCACCTACATCATTTGATGAAAAAGTAATTGTATCTCCTACTTCGTATCCGTTTCCAGCTGCTGATGCAGTAACTCCAGTTAATACTCCATTGTTAGTTTGAAGGGCAAATGTTGCTCCCGTTCCTGTACCTGTTTGAGTATAAGTTTGGGGTGCAGCGTATATTTCAATTCCTGACCCTGAAAATGAAGTTCCGGCATCTGCAACTGAAGTAAATAATGCTGCTGCATTTGTATCTCCTGTTAATAAACCAGACCCATCTACAGTACTCATAAATGAACTTGTTGCAGAAGTAAAGTTTTCAGGTGTTACTCTTGTAACTAATAAACTTGATCCCCCACTTTGAAAGTAGTTGTTTGCTGATAATGAAGTTAAGTACGAATATGCAATTGATGCACTTTGTACCGTAGTACCGAAAATTGCTGAATACTCACTAAAAGAAGTAACTAAAGTAGGAACTTCAACTGGACCCAGAGCTGCTGGTCCTATAATTGCGGCACCAATTTCAGCGGGTTGTTGAGTAATAAATGATTGGTCGTTTTCTCTAGCCAATACACCTGGAGATAATAATGTTTCTGCCATCTTTATATGTTATTTTTAATATTGTTTTATTATACATATTAAAGATTTTCTCAAAGAACTATTCTAACTTAATAAATTCTCCTTTTTCTAAATCAATATTACCATCCCCATATTTTTCTTGTAATTCCTTACCTAATTTTTCTTGTTGTTGGAGTTGTGTTTGATATCGGGTTTGAAGATTTTGCTTTTCTTTTTCAATAAATATTTTTCTTAATTCTATTTGTCCTAGGGCAAAAGTAATTTCATTATCTTGTGATTGAAAATCTCTTAACTGTTGTAACTCTTCTTTTAATAACTTTGTTGTACTCATTTTATTTTAGTTTAATTATAAATATTAAAAATTTTCTATTTTATTGCGATCTTTATTATGGTATATATCAGTAAGATCAATTAACCTTTTATCGTGATAAAAACCGATATTTTTTATTGTAGAAAATTTTATTAATTGGTTTACCTGTGTTATTGTTATATCTTGGGTATTAATATTTAATTTTATACCATGTTTAGATAAATTGTCATATACTAATAATTGGGTTTGATCAAAAAATAATCTAAATTCATTATTTAGTTTGTTATAATTTAAAACATCAGAGTTTCCGGTTTCTAAAATTCCTTCTATTTTAGTATCTAATTTTACATAATCAAAATTTGAAATTAATTTTCCCCAATATGCTTCGGCATCAAAATACAAGGCATGATCAGTACCTGGAAGGGATTCTGTATAAGATTTTTTAGATATTAAGTTGTGAATTTTATTAGCATTATCCTTACTTAAAATATTAAATAATAAACTAGGGAATAATGATTTTTTTGAATTAGGGTCTATAAAATTACTACAAATAAAATCTTTTGGATTATCTAGTGTTTTTAATACTTCCTTAGTTATTTCTACATCATAATTAATAAAGGAATAATAATTATAATCTAAATTTTTACCTAATGAAATTGCATTTTGTTTTAAATTAAATACAGTCCACCCATAATCATCCATGATATGAGTTATTTTAATACTTATATCTAATATTTTTTTCCAAAACTGCATCCCTCTTTCAGGGTACCGTAAAATTGGGTTAGATTTATCATAAACTAAATAATCTATATCTTTTTGTATTTTTAAAGGTATAGCTGAATGAGTAGATATCATTATATTATACTTGTCTTTTAGTGATTCAACCATACTAGATAATAAGTCAAGTTTAGGTTGAGTGTCACAATAACACAAAATAACAACTAAATTTTTATTTTTCATAACACTCTATATAGTTATCTTTACTTTTATTAACATCATACTTTTTAATACATTCATATTCAATGTAGTTAGTAAAAGGATTATTGCTTTTAAACCAATCCCCATTATTAGTTAATAATTGATTTATAATGGGTGCTTCCGATGTATATAATGTAAGTAAACTATTTTTAGTATCCAA